>Ga0209402_10000027_pt1 | contig 165550 bp, 148 predicted proteins | sample ArcticOcean_MG_C_3_FD_187437 | JGI IMG/M metagenome (GOLD analysis project Ga0209402, IMG submission 187437) | Marine microbial communities from western Arctic Ocean - ArcticOcean_MG_CB8_126 (SPAdes) (version 2) | ecosystem: Environmental > Aquatic > Marine > Oceanic | place: Arctic Ocean...
ATTTAACGATACCTGATCGGACCGGAGCTGTGCAGCCATGCGACATGATCGACTGACCACCGACCTCACCCCGCCCAATTCCCCTATGACATCGTCAACGAATGCACCTTCCAACTCGGCGGCCTTCAACCTGGAGGCGTTTCGGGCCGCCCAACTGAGAATTTCCGGCCGCGTCCGCCACACGCCGCTGATTGACGTGGCCCCGGTGCGGGCAAACCCGACGCCGGGTGCCCGCCTGTTGCTGAAGCTCGACAATCTACAACCAACAGGATCGTTCAAGGTACGGGGCGCCTGCAATACCTTGATGACCCTGAACGAGCCGCAGAAACGGGCGGGCCTTATCACCGCGTCGGGCGGCAACCATGGCCTAGGCGTCGCCTATGCTGCAGCCATGCTCGGCTGTCCGGCTGTGATCTATCTTCCGACGAATACCCCAGCCGAAAAGGCGGAAAAGGCGAAATCATGGGGCGCTGAAATACAGTCGGTGGGTGCGGTCTGGGATGAGGCCAACCTTGCCGCCCTCGCCCGAGCCGAGGCCGATGGCTTGACCTATATCCATCCTTTCGCCGACCCACGGGTGATTCATGGCCAAGGCACGATAGCGCTGGAGATTCTCGACGACACGCCGGAGACCGATCTGCTGTTGGTCGCCATCGGTGGAGGCGGACTGATCGCCGGCGTCGCCGCCGCCGCCAAGGCAATGAAACCGGGGATCAAGGTGATAGGGATCGAGCCAACCGGGGCCCCAACCCACTACAAAAGCCGTGAGGCCGGGGCAGTCATAACCCTGGAGAACATCAAGACCCGCGCCGGCACTCTGGCGCCACGCCGATCCGACCCGCTGAATTTCGATTTGATCCAGCGCCATGTCGACGACATCGTGCTGGTGACCGACACCGATATGGAACGGGCTGCCCGCTGGCTCTGGTATGAGCTTGGCATCGCCGCCGAGTTAAGCGGCGCCGCCGCCATAGCGGCGCTGATGACCGGTGCGGTCACCGTGCCCGAGGGCTCGACAGTCTGCGCTATCGTCTGCGGAGCCGGCACAGACGGGATGAGTTGAAATGGCCGCACATACGGCCGTCACGGTGACCCATATTTTAGGATTGAGCCCTACCAGAATAATCTCGGCGTCATAATTGGCGAATGCTGGGAGGGTTACTATAGGCAACCCTTCCAGCTGCGCGCACGATCCAGGATAGATCCAATAGCCCCCTATGCGGCTTGGAAAACGGCTTAATCTATAGGCGTGCTCGAAAGTGACGCCCAAAATTTAAAACCGGCGCGTGCAACGTGTGCCGTCAATTTTCTGGCCACGTTGGTAACTTTGGATAGCTTACCTATCCCACGCTCTATTGAAATTCCCACACGCTTACCGCGCTCACCCATACCGGGTCGACACCCCCTTCTATCGCGGCCCTTATCGCGGTCGAAAGGTCTGGCACTCCGAATTAACCAGATGCCCGCCGACCCCCATCGGCTCGTGCCAAAGGGCGATCTCAAGGGGTTCGACAATGCTCATCATGCGACCTTGCCGGCGACGACGGGCCGATGGGCTAGATTAAGACCGACATGGAAGGCATCGTAATTACGCAGGCGGTGCTCAGGAGCGATAGCGGCAATCGGCACGCTGCTGATCAGCGGCACTACCTGTTCGGTTAAACCGCCGTGAGAGCGCAACGGCACATCAAGGCCGGAGAGATCATGACGCGCTGCACTGGTGCCAAGTGCCTTATGCTCGGTTGAGACGATGACGATGTCGCCAACCCGGTCCTCGGGAAGCTCGAACCGCGCGCAGGCCTCGGTCCGGGTCAGAACCGCGTCCATGCCGTCAATTGCCGCCAACGCCCGGATCACTGCCTGGACATCCGCCCCATCCGGTAAATAGGCGGTAGCAAAGGATCCCAGTGCGCCGTGATGCGCCACATAAGGATCGGTGATCGGCAGGATTACCCGCACCGCGCCCTCTCCAACCAATTCATCCAGCACATCCTGCAGATAGATCACGTCTGGCTCTCCCGACGCGTCGTGCTTGGCGCTCATGCCGTGGTCGGCGGTCAAGACCAATGTCGCGCCGAGATCCTCGAGGGCGGCCCAATAGCCATCCATCATTTGATAGAAAGCGTTTGCACCATCGGTGCCGGGCGCAAATTTATGCTGAATATAGTCGGTGGTAGACAGATACATCAGGTCCGGCTGCTCTCGCTCCATCAGCTTGGCCCCGGCGGCGAAGACAAACTCCGACAGATCGGCACTATAGACCGAGGGTACGGGTAGGCCGGTTAACTGCAGCAACCCCTCGACGCCATTCTCGGCGACCGTCGCTTCATCGGCTTTCTCAGCAGAAAAACAGATCGATCCACCAGCGCCATGCGCCAACCCATACCCCAACAACCGCCGCAGCTTGTCCTTGGCGGTTATTACCACGATCCGGGCCCCAGCCTGTTCAAACCCCGCAAAGATCGTCGGCGCCCGCAGAAAAGCCGGGTCGTTCATCATCACCTCGGCATCGGCGTCGCGGTCATAAAAGAAATTACCGCAGATCCCATGCACCGACGGCGGCTGACCGGTGACGATCGACAGGTTGTTTGGGTTGGTGAAGCTCGGCACCACGCTTTCGGCCCGTAGATCGGCACCGCGGGCGATCATCCCGGCGGTGAACGGCATCGCACCGGCGGCTACCGCCTGCTCGATATAATCCGGTTCCGAGCCGTCGATGCAGACCACCACTAACGGGCGCTCCGGCCAACCATAGATCCGCCCGTTCACTTCGATGCTCTGGCCAATATTACTCATGATCGCCTCCGACGATGCTTGTTTTTGACGAGATCCCCTGACTAGCGATCCGGTCATTGTCTTGGCGGTTCAATCAGGCGGATAGCCGGCGAGAAGAGCCGTGATCCACGCCCGGCAATCGTCCGACAGCGCCACCGACATCTGGATCAGCGGCGCCTGGCTGCCTTATAGTCAGGAAACTCCAGCGGTGCGAGGTCTTGTCGAAATTGCCACAGCCTGGGCCCGGGAGCGTGATTAGGCCGATAGTAAACCTCACCACACGAACCCCTAAGGTCTATCGGGACACAGCACCGGGCTAGATCGCAGACCGTCGAATATTCCACACTGGTCAGTCTGGCAGCCAATAGGAAGCAGCGGCTGGAAAAACCGTGTGGGTTTCGATGCGCTCGGTCGGTCCATCGAGCGTATGCGCCGCCGCCTTCCAGACCGCGTAATGCGACGCGGCGCGATGCGCCTGGACGGCGGCCTCGTCCTTGTAGACCTCGTAGAAATAGTAGACCGCCTCGTCTTGCGTATCCTGCAGAACGTTGAAGCACGCGCAGCCCGGTTCGTCACGTTCGGAGCCGAGCGCGTCGACTTCGATCGCCTCCAGGAACTCCTGGCGCATCTGCGGCTTGATCCTAACCTTCACCCAAATGGCGATCATCAGCTTTTCCTTTCCGAGGGTAAATCGCCGTCCGGCGCGGCGTCGAATACATAGGGTTCCAATGATTCCTGGGCGGCGCTCCGCAGCTCGTGCCATTTTTGCGGACCGCCATAATAGGCCAGGCTACCAGGTTCGGCGCCGCCATCGCCGTTGTAATAGGAGATGCAATCCCGCAACGGGCGGGTGCGGATGTCGGCTTCGCGGCAGTGCGCCGCATAGGCATTTTCCGGCTCTTGATGGATGTCGAGCAAGCTTGCACCGCGCGCGCGCAAGGTCTGTAGCATCCAAACGACATAGTCGGTATGGGACTCGATACCACGGGTGAAGTTAAATTGACCGCCGCCCCCCTGGGGTCCCGACATAATGAACAGATTGGGAAAGCCGTGGCTGTGCAGGCCGAGGAAGGTCTTGACGCCTTCCTCCTGCCATTTCTGCCGCAAAGTCCGCCCGCCACGCCCAGTGATCATGTTAAAGGTTGAGGTCGCCATCCATTGGAACCCGGTAGCATAGATCAGCACGTCCAGTGGATATTCAACGCCGTCATGGACAATGCCATTGGCGTTGATCTCGCCAACACCGCGCGGCGCGGTATCGACCAGGGTGACATGCGGCAGGTTGAATGCCGGCAGAAACTCATCATGAAAGACCGGCCGCTTGCAGCCATAGGGATAATACGGCTTGAGCGCCGCGGCAGTCACCGGATCCTTGACGATGGCGTCCACCCGGGCGCGGATCTGCTCCATGATCCGGAAGTTGGTGTTGAGTTGTTTTTGGATCAGCTCTTCCTGGGGCAATTCTGTTGCGTGCTCCTTACGGATCTTGAAGTCCGCAACCTTGCCGGAAAGATAGTCATCATTGCCTTTCAAGGCGGTACGGCCGGATGAAATCTTGGCGAGCCGTTCCCGCCGGGCCCGCGCCCAGCCCGGTTCCTTCGACCAGGTTTCGATCTCCTCGATCGTGGTCGCGCGCTGGTCGCGAACGTCGATCGAGGACGGAGTGCGCTGAAAGACGAAGAGCTCCTTCACGATCTTCGCCAGTTCGGGCACTGCCTGCACGGCGGTGGCGCCGGTGCCGATGATGCCGACCCGCTTGCCTTCCAGCTCGACATTGTAGTCCCACCTGGAGGTATGGAAGGCATCACCCGTAAAGCTCTCCATGCCCTCGATCCGGGCTAGTTTCGGAGTCGTCAGGATTCCGTTCGCCAGCACCACATAGCGCGCCCGCATCTTGTCGCCACGGTCGGTCAGCACCGTCCAGAGACCGCTGACCTCATCCCAGGAAGTCTCCTCGACAGTGGTGTGAAACAAACAGCGCTCATAGAAATCGAATTTCTTCGCCATGGCCTGGCAGTATTCGAGGATCTCGAAGCCGGAGGCGAATTTCATCGTCGGAATGTAGCCCATCTCCTCCAGCAGTGGCAGATAGCTGTAGGCCTCAACATCGCAGGCGATGCCGGGGTAGCGGTTCCAGTACCAGGTACCACCAACATCCCCGCCCTTCTCGCAGAAGCGAACGTCCTCAAAGCCCGCCTCGCGCAACTTTTGCCAAAGCAGCAGGCCGGCGAAGCCGGCGCCAACCACCAGAATCTCACAGTCGTCCGTCAACACCGGCCTCTCGACGGGCTCGGCGGAATAGACGTCCTCAAGGTATTTGCTGAACGCTCCTTCCATCGCGATATAGTCGGCCGCGCCGCGCCGGGCCTCCTTGAAGGCCCGATATTTCGCCTGTTCCTCGGCGTTGAATACCGCGCCAGACGGGGGAGGAAGTGTCTTCAAAGCCTCGTCATCGACGGTTGAGTAACCCTTACCGGTGATTTTCTCGGTGGCCTTGGCGGCGCGAGTGTTAAAATTCTTGAGGCCGGTATTCGGGTCTATTTGAATCGACACAATCGGTTCTCCATTGGCGGAGCGTTAAATTTCATGCTCCAGAATAAGTCCATCGACGCCAAGGTCCATGACGAAGCCGCCCGAACCGGCAGGAATCAGATTTGTAGAACCCAGATCGACCCTAATTTTTCCACTCTGCATACCTCTTTTGGCTTTCTTCCCAGCCAATTGACAAACGTGAGTTTTACCACATCGGGATTCGCCCTCCACTTGAAAGTACAGATCGGAAGGAGGGCGCGCTATAAGCACAATCAATCGGTTACAGGATCACATCTTGGAGAACATCAAATTTCGCCTGACCTGGGGGGTTGGCAGTCATCGCCTTCACCACACTGGTAGCCCAGTAAGGCTCCTGCTCAACTCGCCAGAAAAGCTCTGACTTTCTTCAAAACCGCCGCCAAGCCGGTTCATCCTCAAGGATCAAGATGACCAAGGGCCTGAACGAACGGAAAATCTCTTCTGACGTGGTGTGACACCACGTCTAGGTCGTGGAAAACCTTCGCTCGGAATAAGCCAAAATGACTTCCCCCGACGCTTGGTCGACCGGTCGATCGCCCGACCAGCTGTTTCAGCCGTCCTTTTGGCGCAGATCCACTGATGTCCGATAAAATATCGCCCGCCATCCTGGCGACCGCCAGGACACACGCCTGCACATAATCAGCGCGGAGGATGGCCCGAACCAGGAGCAATATATCGCCAATATCGGCCTTTCGCATCACCGTGCGGCCTCAGACTTCGGCCCTTCGCCTGCCCTCGTGAAAACCGGAGGCGACGTGAAGACAGCATAAAGGTCAACCCGAAAGAACGTTAGTCCGCCGGCTTAAGCGGTGTGGCCGCGCGGATTGACAATTCGCGCAACTGATCCGGCTGCACATCGCTGGGCGCGCCCATCATCAGATCCTCAGCCCGCTGGTTCATCGGGAACAGAATCACTTCGCGAATGTTCGGTTCGTCGGCAATCAGCATGACGATACGGTCGATGCCGGGGGCAAATCCACCATGCGGCGGAGCGCCATAGCGGAAGGCGTTCAACATGCCGCCGAACCGGGCCTCGACTTCCTCGGCGCTGTACCCGGCGATCTCGAAGGCTTTCAGCATGACGTCCGGCAGATGGTTTCGAATGGCCCCGGACGACAGTTCGGTGCCGTTGCAGACGATATCGTACTGATAGGCCAGGATATCCAGGGGATCCATGGTCTCCAGCGCGTCCAGCCCGCCTTGGGGCATGGAGAACGGGTTGTGCGAGAATTCGATCTTGCCGGTCGTCTCGTCGCGCTCATACATCGGAAAGTCGACGACCCAGCAGAACCGGTAGACGTCCTTTTCGCAGATATTGAGATCGACCCCGAGCTTGAGCCGCGCTTGGCCGGCCAACCGGGCAGCCTCGCCGGCTTTACCGGCGGAGAAGAAGATGGCGTCGCCGTCATCCATGCCGGTCCGCTGCTTCAGCGTCTCCAGGGCTTCATCACTAATCCGCGAGGCGATCGGCCCACGACCACCGCCATCGTCAAGAATGATATAACCCATGCCCGGCGCCCCTTCACCCTGGGCCCAGGAATTAACTCGGTCGCAGATCGCCCGGGATCCACATTTCGGCCCTGGCACTGCACGAACCACGCCGCCCGCCGCGACGGTCTTGGCGAAGATGGCAAATTCACTGCCCTCGAACACGTCGGAAACATCGCAAATCTCCAGCGGGTTGCGGAGATCCGGTTTGTCCGAGCCATATTTTAACATCGCCTCGGCAAGCGGAATGCGCGGGAACGGGTGCGGCACCGCCCAGTCGGTGAACTCCTCGAACAACCCCGACAGCACCGGCTCGATCTCGGTGAACACATCCTCCTGCTCGACGAAACTCATCTCCAAGTCCAGTTGGTAAAACTCTCCGGGAGAGCGGTCGGCGCGGCTATCCTCGTCACGAAAACAGGGCGCAATCTGGAAGTACCGGTCGAAGCCGGACATCATCACAAGTTGCTTGAACTGCTGCGGCGCTTGCGGCAACGCATAAAACTTGCCCGGATGCAGCCGCGACGGCACCAGGAAGTCGCGGGCGCCCTCCGGCGAACTGGCGGTCAGGATCGGGGTCTGGAATTCGACGAAATTACGCTCGACCATACGCCGCCGGATCGAGGCAATGACGTTGGAGCGCAGCAAGATGTTGTTGTGAATACGCTCGCGCCGCAGATCTAGATAACGATACCGCAGGCGGGTCTCCTCGCCGGCATCCTCTTCGGCGTTGACCTGCAGCGGCAATACCTCGGCGAAGGATTGCACCTCAAATGAATCGATCCTCAGCTCAACCTCGCCAGTCGGCAGGCGCGGGTTGATCGTCTCGGCATCACGGCTCACGATCCGGCCCGTGATCGTCACCACGCTCTCGACGCGGGCCTTCTCCACTGCCTTGAATGTTTCATCCTCGATATCGACGACACATTGGGTGAGGCCAAAATGGTCACGCAGGTCGAGGAACACCAATTGGCCATGGTCGCGGCGACGGTGAATCCAGCCGGACAATCGCGCAGTCTCGCCGACATTTTCGGCGCGCAATTCGTGGCAGTTATGGGTGCGATAGCGGTGCATGGCCTGGTTCCGAAATCCATGGAGGGCGTGGGATCACGCGGCGGCGTTACCTAGCGCGGCGCGGCAGCGCGGGACAAGGGAAAACGCGGAGAAAGTAACCAGGAAGATCGCTCGCTGGCGCTTCCACCGGATATCCGGTGGGTTGAATTTCCCGAACCACCGATGGAAGTCGGGTCGGCGTGTGACGTCATTCGGCTTCCATCGGCGCGTTTAATCGGGCCCCTGGAACGATGATCCCACCGCGATCGCCAACTGTCACTTGGCCATAGCGCTCGGCATAGATTTCCGGTAACGGTCGAGCATCGGGAACGGCAAGCCATAGGCGCAGCAAATGTCGCTTTTTCTCCGGCTCCGCCCAATCTTCATAAGCAGTCCGGTCGTGCAGGAGCGTGTGATTGTGAACCCACTGCATGTCGCCGGGTTGAAATTCCATCTGTAGATTGATCTCGGGGTCGTTGGCCAGCGCGTCGAACAGATCCAACGCCTCGCATTGCTCGGTGGTCAGCGGCGGCACCTCATCGAACCGCCGAGCCGATTCAATGTATCGCCGTGCATAGATCGCCGAGAGATAGCCGACGTGGAAATTATAAACCGGAATTTCGAAATAGGCCTTCTTGCCGACTGGGATCTCGCCACGCCTATCGGTGGCGAAGGGCTCGAATAACAGCCGCAACAGGTCCGGCCGGCGTTTGTACATCTCATTGTAGATGGTCATCGAGCTGACCAAGGCCGAAGCTCCGCCGGATCGAGAGGTCTTCAAGCAGAGCAAAGCGACGATATCGCAGGAATCGGTATGAAAGGTCTGTCGTTCACGGGTTTGGTAGATCCGCGCGGTCTGGTCATTGACCGCATCACGCCCAAGGTCACGGACATGACCCAGGACATGTCCCTTGGCATTTTGCGAGCGGGCGTTGCCGAAATAAGCGCCTATCCCATAATAGGCCATCGCCGCCTCCCGGATCGTCCAGCGATTAACCGGCAGGCCGCGCAACAGTGCGAACCCGCGCCCGGTCATCACTTCCTCACGGATCGAGGCAAGCCTTGGCGCCACAGTTGGCAGCGGGAAATCCGAACGCGATATTCGAGCGATATCGGCATTGGCCTCGAGTAACGGTCGCATCGCGGCCTCAATCTCAGCCACATCAACCGGCGTGATCCGGTGCACCCATTCGTCGCTCGCGCTCATCCGAGGCCCGTACCACACTTGCGGCCCGTCAATCGGCGCAGGCAAGTCGAACCCAGGGGCCCGATCGTCAAGAGCGGCATTTATCACCATGATCTGTTTCCCGATTTCTAGAGTCTATCGTGATTGAATATGGACAGGTTTTATCCATACAAGATTACGCGAACCCGCTCGACAATCAAAGATAGAGAAGATTCACGTAATCTCGTGGAACCGTTGGAAACGATTCCACTCATTCTGGATCCGCTCTAGTTTCGTGTGGCACGGCAATCGCCATTACATTCAACAGAAACAAAGCCGCCGCATCAATCAGGAATTCCAGCCGCCCACAATACGTCACGCCACTCCGCGCGCGACGGACGGCCGCGACGCGCTTGCCGGGACGACCATTCGGTTAATTTGAAATGCGGATGCAGATCCAAAAACGTGCTGACCTCGGCCTCCGCCTCGGCTTTTCGGCCCAGCGCGCCATGGATATAAATCCGCATCAATCGCGGAGCCTCGGCGGCCGGACGCTTTTCGATGACCGCATCCAGGGACCCAAAGGCCGCGTCTGGATCGCCAGCAGCGTATTGCAGTTCGGCAAGATTTTGCGTCAAGGCGACGGGATGACGAGGATGGACCCGCAAAGCATGCTTCATCACCGGAAGCGCCTCGCCATGGCGACCCGCGCGGATCAAAGCCTGAGACAGCGCCCACTGGATGGAAAATGTGTTCGGCCCAAGCCTGGCTGCCGCGCGCCAAGCCGCGATTGACTGCTCGCTATCGCCTCCCGCCGCCGCGCCAGAGACCTCTAGAAGCGCCGCCTTATGAGCCGGTCCAAGAGGGTTTTTCGGGTCACCTCGGATCACCGCTTCGGCAAAGGCAAGTCCCTTTGCCGTCACGCTGGCGACGTCATCGGAATTCAACTCACCCCAGCCATGGCGGGCGGCATTCAAATAGGTCCAGGCGATTTCCACCGGCACCTCGAACCAATCCGGATCGGCAGCATGCGCCCGCTGCAATCTTGTAAGACTATTGGACATGCTTTGGCGATCGTCCGGCACCCGATAGGCTACGGCTTCAGCATACGCGATCCAGGCGTCGTAATTCGACGGCCCTCTTGCCACGATCCGTGCCGCTTCATCAGCCGCCAATTCGACATCCATGGCATCGAGAATTTTACTCCGCGCAATGCCCGGGACCTTGAATATCTCACGCGGATCGGCGTCGTAATCCTCGACCCATTCGACCTCGCCGCTAAAGGCATCGATTACCCGCAAAAATACGCGGTACTTTTCACCGACCCGGCTAAGCGTTCCGGAGATCAAATAGCGCACGCCGAGCGCCTCGGCCGTCGACTTGACCCGGAACTGTCCACCGCTGAACCGGGAACTGGTTTCTGGGGAAATGAGCAACAATCCAGGTACCCTGGACAACATGGTGATCAAATCATCGCCGAACCGACCCGCGACCAGCGCATCACGGTCAGTTTGAGTGACCGCGCCAATCGGAATCACCACCGCCGACGGGATTTCGGGCAAAGGCCAGGCCAATGCATTTAGATCGGCAACGTCGGGCGGAAAGTCCCGCATTTGGATCCACACGGTCCAACCAAGCCCAGCGGCGAGCAGGGCGATGCCGATGCCGCTCAACAAGGTCAGCATTGGCCAGCGCCGCCGCCATCCCTTTGGCTGCGCCTCAGCATCATGCACCGATGCGGGAGGCCCTTCAAACGCCATCAGGCGAAGAGACGAAGGGCCCCATCAGAGCGCCCCTTATCCCTTTGTTTGCGTGGAACATCGCGGCGCTTCGTGCGGATCGCCAGGGGCGGCAGCCGCCGGACCAACTTGGCGACCGGGTCGCGTTACCCTTCATGGTATCACCTTTTGGCTTGCTCTGGATTCTGTCTTGGCAAAACAGTCATCGTCGCGACAGAATTAAACGTCTCTGACGCGTGTCAGTCGACCAACGCCTGATACACCAGCACCCGCAGCTCCCGACGAATCGGGTAGCTCGATGATGGAACCAGTTGCGTCATGAAGACCACTGATATCTCTTCAACCGGATCTATCCAGAAAGCCGTGCTCGCCATGCCGCCCCAAGTGAACTCACCAGGGCTACCGAGAATCTGCGCCTTGGTCGGGTCCAACAGCACCGCCCCACCTAGGCCAAAGCCGATACCACTCATCGGCATTTCGCTGAAGGTCGCCTGTCCCATCGAAGCCATGTCGCCCGGCAGATGGTTGAGCATCATAAGCCCGACCGTCTTGCGGCCCAAAACCCTGGCCTCTTCAAGCGCGCCGCCCCGTCGAACCATCTCGACAAAACGTAGATAGTCCCCCATCGAGGAGACTAACCCACCACCGCCCGAACTCATCGTGGCCGGGGCCAGGAAACGGCTGTCGGCGGCGGTCTCGATCAACTTCAGGGGCGCTTCATCGGTCTTCGTGTAAAGCGAACAAAATCGGTCGATTTTATTGGCCGGCACTCCGAAGAATGTGTCGGACATGCCGAGCGGCTCAAAGATCCGCTCACGCAGCACGGCCTCGAATGGTTTACCTGCCACCACTTCGATAAACCGGCCAAGGACATCCGTTGAAACACCATAATTCCAACGGCTGCCGGGCTGAAAACATAACGGCACCTCGCCCAAGCGTTTAACCACCTGCTCCAGGGTTTCGCCGGCGTTGGAAAAATCCGCCTTCGCCCAACGCATCGCCCGACCCACCGGCCCGGGATCGAAAATACCATAAGTGAAACCCGACGTATGATTCATCAAATGCCGGATCGTGACGGGGGTTTCCGGGTCCACCAATTCCATGTCCTCAAACGGACCGGACACATATACTTTCTGCGCCGCAAGCTCAGGCAAGAACGCTGACACCGGATCATCCAACATGAACCGGCCTTCTTCGTAGAGGCTCATGGCCGCGACCGTGGTGATCAGCTTACTCATCGAGTAAATACGGCAAAGTCCGTCCGATATCGCAGGCGTCTCGGCCTCGATATCCCGCAGCCCATAGTGATCAGTATAGGCGATTTCACCCTTGCGCATTACCGCAACCGCCGCAAATGGCAGCTTGCCGTCATCGACATAGGCACGCAGCCAGGGTCCGAGGCGGGCCAAACGCTCGGCGCTAAGGCCTACCGAGGACGGCGTCGCTATTACTGCGAGATCATCAAACGGCATATTGATACTTCCCAAGACAACCAAGGCATAGCTTCGATTGTAGCACGACCGAACACTTGAGAGTTATCGGAATTCTGTCAAAAAATTGGCGGGCGGCGGGTTAACCTTGAATTTCCCCACGTTCAGAGTATTGTTGGATGCTCGACACTTGGCTGATCGATCGGCGTGAATGCCTTGAAGTTTTCCGAGGCCGCCATTCGAGTATCGAAATATTTCGATAGGCTAGGTTTCCTCTCGTCGACGCGGATTGCCGATCCAGTCTGGATTGGTACGCCCAGTCTGAATAAAGTGCGCATGTAAGATCGTGCAAAGCGGCCTCAAAACCGATGGAAGAAGATGAAAAACAGCTACAGAGACGATAGCTTCAACGCTCGAATGCAGAATGCGGCCAAGGCAAAGAAAGCCGCCCAGGATCGGATAAAATCCCATCCCAAACCCGGCGAGCCCGAATTCGAGAAACTCCGCGCCGAAAGGCAGGCGATCGCCGAAGCTCGCGAGTTGCGGCACGCCGAGCGAAAAGCGGCACGTGAAGTCGAGATCGCCCAAATAGAAGCTGAAAAGATCGCTCGCGAATTGGCCGAGCAGGAGGAAGCCCTGCGAGAGGCCGATGCCGCCGTGGCCTTACAGGCCGAACTCAAGGCAGCGCGCGACGCCCGCTACGCCGCCCGCAAGGCCAGGCGACGGTGAACAGCCAAGCCCGCGCCGCATCCTCTCTTACCGCCAACGATTGTCAAACCTGTGGTGCGTGTTGCGATTATTCGCGCGAGTGGCCACGATTCTCACTCGAGGATCCAACCACCCTCGCCCGGATACCGGCTGCCTATGTAGATGACGAAAACGGCCGCATGCGATGCGATGGCAACCGCTGCAGAGCACTGGATGGCGACATTGGCGTCAAGACGACGTGCACGATCTACGAGTGGCGCCCTTATGTCTGTAGAGACTGTTTACCCGGTGACGAGGCTTGCATGATTGCCCGGCACCACCACGGCCTGTAGACTGCGATTGGCTCAAGCCCTAGCCCGAGGGCCATCCCAAAAGTAATTACTGATTTACAGTGAGGCCTGCAATTCACCCCGCGTCGCTTCGGGCCTCTATTTGGATCTATCGCGCTTTAGCGTCCACTGTTGGACGGAACCGATCCCAACGGCGTGCCATTGCGCCAAGTGCTTGAACTTTTGCAGCGCGAGCAGATCCGTTCGCCTGACCATTGGCTTTGGAAGGTATCGCTGCACCTGAGACATTGGCGATGCTTAGGTATATCCGACAGGGGCCGCTCACTCGACGTATCGGTTGCTGGGGACGAGGTCATGCCTATTCCTTCACGCGGCCGCTTGCTGGGGTGAGATCAGATGCTTCGACGAAAACGTCTCGTCACGCCGATTGCCGCGATCACGTCAAACGAAGGCGCTATTTGTAACACGGAAAATAATTGGAATCAACACATGCAAAAACTCCAACCAAGATTAAGTATAAATTAAAAGAAAACTAACTATTTCGTTTTACTCATCTCACAACTTCGTCGATCCTCACGTAACAACAAGCAACATGGTGTTAAATACCCCAATCTACACGAAGCATCTCAACGGACGCACCAGGAAGCCAGCCGCATCAGGTACTTCCCCTTTGCATTGCCATCAACGGCGTAACAACAGCCGGTTCATCTCGCTGAACGCATGATAAAAAACCTCGAACTGCCGGAGAAAATATCATCGTCCGGCTCCGCATTGGCATCGGCCCAAAGCGCCTCGCAGATCCCCCCCCAAGGTTCGTCGCCGCCGCGGATCCCCCGGGCCACGGCCGCTGGGCCCAAGTCTCGAAATACCGTCGTCATTTAATGCCAATTCATATCCAATCGCGTCACCAGATCGTCCAACCGCCCGCCGGCACCACATAGACAATGTGCTTGGTCAAAGCACCGGAAAGCCGTTCGGCCAGCGTCCATTGTTCGGCTATCGGCAGGGTGACCGCTCGGGCACCGAGTTTGGGGTCCGCGAGAAAATGCTGTGGGTCGTATTGGGCCGGTGCGATGAAGCCAACCGGACGCATGCCACTGGTTTGCAGGAACGGTAACAACTCCGGAGCCGTGTAGGCTCGATCTTGGCGATGCAGAAAAAGGTCTTACAGGCTCGCCTCACTGCCAAGAAAATGGCCGCCGACAAAGGGATTGCTCCGTAACTAATGGCTCTGAGGCAGACCTTCGAGCAATCGGCATCACCGTCGGCAAGCAGCCGCATCGCATCGTGGATATCGTAACCCGCACGCCGGCCGAGTGCGCCTTAGACCATCAAGACCATTCCGCCAAGCGCCGTCAGTTGCTCTGCCAAAGCCCGCAGCCCCTGTTCCGGGTCAGCCAGATGATGCAAAACGCTGCAGCAATCGATGTAGTCATAGGGACCGGGACAGAATTAGCCGACCGTCTCGATCTCTCCGGCCACGAACCTATATTGGTCAGCCCACGTGCCGCCGCCCGATCCTCGGCAATCGTCCGCGACGCCATCGACATGTCCAGATAGGTGACCGTCCCCGCCGCCACGCCGGCATCGACCAGAGGCTGCGCCAGCATGATCATTGCATCACCGGTGCCACCGTCGGCCACCAACGCCCAGAACGGTTCGCCCGGATCCAGATGTCCTGCATCGATATAATGTGCGATCTCCAGCAGATGGCTCGGGGATCCGGCAACCAGACGCTTTACCTCGTCAGCCGGATCGCGCGCCGGATATGGATAGCTCTCGTATTGGGCCTAGACCTCCGCTGAACGTTCGTTTTTGTCCATGGTGCCCACCTAGAACGCGAGCGTCGAGGTGGCGCGGATCTCGCCAACAAGGGCACCGGCCCAGTTCCGCACCTCGCGCACAACCGCCGTGTCAATCCGGTCAGCCGCTGCCTCGTCTAGCACGCCGAGATGGCGTAGCACCGCCAGCATCGCCGCCGCCGATCCTCTCCCGGCGCCATCATCGATCTTCAGACATATACCGAGCCCCAGATAAGGAAGCGCGGCGGTATAGACCCCTTCGGCGCCCCCCTTGAGCAGACACCGCATGCCGGTCTCGGCCAAGACCAGACTGTTGAACGTCCCGGTTCCGGATATCAGCCGTGGATTGCCGGCACAGGCCTTGACGATACGCCGGCACGCCGCCGCCCGCTTCTCAGACAGACCGGATGGATCGGCAAGCTTCGCCATCCCGTGGGCGATGGCCCGCAACGGCGCGCCAAATACCGGAATGCCGCAACCATCGACGCCGCGCGCTGTCGCCGAAAGATCCACTTCGGCGAAAGCCTCCATGAAGGTGATCAGCCGGGTCTGCACCGGATGATCGGCCCGGGTATATCCGGCGACCCGTTCGCCCAGATGCACCGCCGTCGTCAGCATCCCAGAATGCTTGCCCGAGCAGTTATTGTGGGCACGGCTAGGAGCCTTTCCGGCGCGGAGCAGCGCGTGTGCCGCCGCCTCGTTACTGGGCAATTGCGGGCCACATTCCAGATCGTCCGGTCCCAGGCCAAGCCGGCCGAGCCACGGGACCACCCGGTCGACGTGAATGTCCTCGCCCCGGTGCGAGGCACAGCACAACGTAATCTCGTCATCCCCGAGCGCGAAGGCATCGGCGGCACCGGATTCGATCACAGGAATGGTCTGCAGCGGTTTAATCGCCGAGCGCGCATAGATCGGCCGCTCGACCTCTCCCCAACCATGTACGATGGCACCTTTGGCGTCGCAGATCGCAACGATCGCACGATGTACGCTCTCGACCATGCCCCCGCGCGTGACCTCGACGACGATCGGGGCAGCATCGGCTTCGTTGACATACACGCGCTGGATCGCCGCGTCCTGGGTTGGATCGCCGGTGGATAAACCGACGGAAGTCGCGACGTTCATCGAGTGATCTCCATGATGAATTTGGACAGAACCTTGCCTTTGGGCAGCACTTCATGCAACACCCGCGCCCATGCGCGGTTATTTTGGAATTGGCGTTGAGGGTATCAGCAAGCCGATGAATCTCGGCGCGGTGACCCGGACCGCCCACGCTTTCGGAGCCAGCTTCGTCTTCACCGTCGCCCCGGCGGCGCCGATGCGTGAGATAAATTTAACCGATACCTCAAGAGCGGCGACGAATATGCCGTTCTATCAGTTCGCCGACGCCGACGATCTGATGCTACCGAAGGGTTGTTCACTGATCGGTGTCGAGATCACCGAGGACGCAATCGAATTGCCGAGCTTTCATCATCCCCGCTGCGCCGCCTATGTACTGGGACCCGAGCGCGGTATCCTGTCCGAGGGAATGCTGTCGCGCTGTGACTACACAGTGAAAATTCCAATGAAATTCTCGATCAATGTCGGGCTGGCTGGCGCGTTAGTCATGTACGATCGGCTAACCAGCATGGGCCGGTTCGCCCCGCGACCACAGCGTCCCGGCGGCCCGACGGAACCGAAACTCGTGCCCTCATTCGGCGCACCGGCCTGGGTAAAAAAGGAGAAACGCCGCGCCCAAAAGCCCAAGGATGCCCGATGATCATGATCACAATGCTTGCATTCGATGCGCGGTGCTCTAAATAGCGCCAATGACAGACTTCCAGGCTATTTTCCAGGATCGCTCGGGATCGGAGCGAATCGCCAAGCGTTTGGCTCGGGCCGGGCTGTGCTCACGGCGGGACGCCGAGCGCTGGATCGAGGCTGGGCGAGTCGCCGTCGACGGCAAGGTGCTTGAAACGCCGGCGGTCACCGTCGACGCCAAAAGCCGCATCCGGGTCGACGGCAAGCCAATCCCGACAATCGAGGTGCCGCGGCTGTGGCGTTATCACAAGCCGCGCGGCCATATCACCAGCACCCGCGACGTGCGTGGCCGCACAACCGTGTTCGAGGATTTTCCCAAGGACATGCCGCGCGTTGTCACAGTGGGCCGGCTGGATGTCGAGTCCGAAGGCCTGCTGATGCTGACCAACGATGGCCAATTGGCGCGGTTGCTGGAACTCCCCTCGACCGGTTGGGTGCGTCGTTACCGGGTCCGGGTGCATGGTCGGCCGCAACCGGAACGGCTAGAGAAACTAAAGCGCGGCGTGATCATCGATGGGGTGAAGTACGGCCCCGTCGAGGCTGCGATCGACCACCAGGCGGCAAGCAACGCCTGGATCACTATCGGCCTGCGCGAAGGCAAGAATCGCGAGGTTCGTAAGCTGATGGAATATATCGAACTGTCGGTGAACCGGTTGATTCGAATCTCCTTTGGCCCGTTCCAGCTCGGCAATCTCGAGGCCAGCTCGGTCGAGGAAATCAGGCAGCGCTCGTTGAAGGACCAACTAGGTCTGGAGAAAACCGAGGCTCAAGCGACCGGAACCGCCCGGGCCAAGCCCAAGCCGAAACCCCATGCCAGACCGAAGGGGGTTATGCTGACCAGACCAAAGCCCGGCTCGCCGATGGATAATCGAGCTGCGCACAAAACGGAGGCGAACCCTGACAAAGCGGCCGGAAAGTTCAACACAGCAAAATCCAGCGCGGCCAAACTCAGCACGACGGGGCCACGGGCAACGCTGAAATTGGAACCGAAGGTGCCACGATCAGCGGACAGGCTAAAATCCACGTCTCACAAACCAGCAAGCAAGACAGAAACCGAGGCAAGCCATGCGGATCGTCGCCGGAAACCGGCGCGGCGTTAAGCTCGCGGCCCCGTCGGGTCAGGCCGTTCGCCCAACCGCCGATCGGGTGCGCGAAGCGCTATTCAACATTTTAGATGGCGGGCGCTACGGCATTCCCTATCGCGGTAAGCTGGTGGTCGATGCTTTCGCGGGCACCGGCGGGCTAGGCCTTGAGGCGCTGTCGAGGGGGGCTGGCCATGCGGTATTCTTGGAGCAGGCGATCCCGTCCCGCACGGTGCTGTTTCAAAACATCCGGGCGCTGCGCTATGAGGAAGTCACCACGGTGATCGATGGGGATGCAACAGCGATGCGCTGCCCGGCCAGCGAGGCTGCCGGCCTGATTTTGCTCGACCCGCCCTATAACAGCAAACTCGCGGCGCCTTGCCTGGAGGCGTTGAAGCTACACGGTTGGGTCGCCAAAGAGACAATCATTGTGTTGGAACTGGCGGCCAAAGAAGCCGCCCACCTGCCCGACTGGCTGACGCTGTTGGACGAGCGCCGTTACGGCGCGGCGCGATTAGTGTTTGCCGGCATGACTTAAGTCGTTTCAGCGGCACCCTTGAACAAAACCCTCACCTCACCTCCGCTATCCAATCCTCAATCAACCGTCGGGCGATAGAATCCGGCCTGGGCAGGGTGTTGCCAATCGCCTCGAAATCACGCAACTCTTCGATGGTGAACCACTGGGCGTCCTCAATCTCATTGTCGTTTCGGTTGATCGCCGTAGTTCGTGCTTTGGCATGAAAGCCGAGCATGATCGAGGCAGGAAACGGCCAGGGCTGTGACGAGTGGTAGCGAACATCCTCGACTTGGACATTGGTCTCTTCCCAGACTTCCCGGGCGACCGCTTCTTCCAAGGTTTCCCCCGGTTCGACAAAGCCGGCGAGGGTTGAGTACATCCCCGGCTTCCATACCTGCTGGCGACCGAGCAGGGCGCGGTCCCCATCGTGGACCAGCATGATCACCGCCGGGTCGGTGCGCGGGAAGCTTGGGGCACGGCACGTCTCGTTGGTGCAATTACGCTGATGGCCACCTTTGAGCGCGATGCTCGGGGCGCCGCAAACACCGCAGAACCGGTGCCGTTGATGCCAGTACATCAGACCCCTGGCATAGGCCAGGATCGATCCCTCGAACCGTTCCAATACCGGGCCGATCTGGCGCAGGTCAGTGAATATGCCGTGATCGGCGAAAATGTCGTGAACCTGCGCTTCATCGAGCGACGACAGATCCAGCCCGATATGCGACACGCCCGCCTTCTCGCCGAGAAAGACGACGAACTCCGCCTGCTCGATCAGCGCCCGATGATCCATCGCCACCAGCATGCCGGCGCAAGGGTCGCCGGCGCCATCATCGGTGATCAGCGAACGCGAGCGCCAGACCGGCACTATCCGGGTCTCCGGCGCGGCCATCAAACGGTCGAGCCAACCCTCTTCCTCGCGAATATGGGCGGATCGATCGAGACCGCTAAAACCGTAGAAATTCGGCTTTTTAACGATCAAATGCAGGGGGTATTGATCAGACATAGACGCGAGTTTACACGGTCAGTCGCGGCCGACAATCACCGCAGTCTTGGTGTTTCTCTGAAGCGCGGATGTGATGCTCAGGCACCGCCGAACCCACTAACCAGCAGCGCCGCGGAGCCCGCCTTGGTCGCGGCTACCTCGAAGCCGCCGCCAACACACACCACCCGGCTTACCAGCCCCCTGTCAAGCGCACCCTCCCACACCGTCAATCTCGGACAGGACGTGCGCCAGGCACCCATGACATAAGCGCAAGGCTTGAGCGTCTCCGCCGCCCACTCGATCAAGTCGAGGGTCAGAGGCTCGATGGAATTGCTCAACACCAACTCCCTTCCTCAGCATCGCCAGTGTACCGGGTTTATTAGCCAGGCGGCACTCAGCTTACCCAACCAAACTCAGATAACCACCATGGGAAACGCACCGGGGCTCGCGAAATCTAAAATATTTTCGTAGAGTGCCGACCCATTCCAGGGCGGCGCTCCAGCCGGAGCCATCCCGTTTAGCAGAAGGAAGCACCCATGCGCGGCGTACTGGTCAAGGAATATACCGAGTTCGAGAATCTGACCCTCGAGGATTGCCCGAGGCCGGAACTCAAGCCCCGCCATGTGCGTATCAAAACCCAGGCGGCCGGGGTCAGCTTCGCGACCAGTCTGGTCGTCGCCGGCAAATACCAACGCAAGCCGCCGCTGCCCTTCGTGCCCGGGACCGAAGCCGCCGGATATGTCACCGAGCTCGCCGAGGGGGTCACACGCTTCAAGGTTGGCGACCGGGTCACGGCGGTGGTCGATTGGGGCGGCCAGGCCGAGGAGTGCACCGCCCATGAAACCAACGCCTTCAAACTTCCCGACAGCATGGCGTTTCACAAAGCTATCTGCTTCACCAACTCCTATTCCACCTCCTATGCAGCTCTAGTCTGGCCGCATCTGCTCCGGGTCAGTCTCGGGCAGACGGTGCTTATTCACGGCGCCGCCGGCGGTATCGGCGTGGCGGCGATCGAGATCTCGAAAATCAAGGGCGCGACGGTGATCGCCACCGTCGGCTCGGAGGAAAAACGCGCCATCGCGACCGCGCACGGCGCCGACCATGTGATCAACTACCGCGAGGGCAGCTTTCGCGAACAGGTGCTGAACCTGACCGACGGCATCGGCGCTAATATCATCTATGACCCCGTCGGCGGCGATGTCTTTGCCGAGTCGCTGCGGTGCATCGCACCGGAGGGCCGAATCATGCCGGTCGGATTTGCTGGCGGCACCATTCAGCAGATCCCGGCCAACATCCTGCTGGTCAAGAACATCACGGTCTGCGGCCTGAACCTCGGCTATTACATGGGCTGGAGCCCGCGCGACATGCGCGACGAATATGACCAACAGATGCAGGACGGTATGGCCGAGTTATTTTCCTGGTTCGAGCAAGGCCTGCTCAAGCCCCGGGTTTCCCACACCTTCGCGCTGGAGCAGTTTCAGGAGGCAATGAGCACCGTGCTGGCGCGCAAGGCCCTTGGCCGAGTGGCGCTGGTGATGGATGAGGAAGCCCGCAAGCTTGGGGTCTAAAGCCCACGAACTTACGATTTAAAGCAAACCACACCGCCCGGTTGGGCTAATCAATCGAGAGTGACAGCATGGCATCTTCCTTGTTCAGCCCGATCCAGCTGCGCGACCTCACCCTGCCAAACCGGGTGATCATCGCGCCGATGTGCCAGTACAGCGCCATCGAGGGTCAGGCCACGGATTGGCACCTGATTCATTTAGGGCAGCTTGCCCAATCCGGCTCCGGGCTGCTGATCGTCGAGGCCTGCGGGGTTGAACCCAGGGGCCGGATCTCGCATGGCTGCCTCGGCCTCTATGACGATGCAACCGAGGCGGCGCTGGCCCAGGTGGTGCGGACCTGCCGCCAGTATGGCAACACGCCAATGGCGATTCAGCTTGGCCATGCCGGCCGCAAGGCCTCGGCCCACCCGCCCCAGGCTGGCGGCAAGGCGTTGAAGGAGAACGAGAATCCCTGGGAGACCCTGGCGCCTTCCGCCGTTCCCTTCGGCAATGACTGGCCCCGACCGCGCGAGATGGGCCGCGCGCTGATGGACGAGGTCATCGCGGCCCATGTCCAGGCGGTGGAGCGTAGTGAGAGGATCGGCTTCGATGCAATCGAACTGCATGGCGCGCACGGTTATTTGATCAGTGAATTTCTCTCACCGATCGCTAATCGGCGCACCGACGCCTATGGGGGCACGCTTGAGAACCGGATGCGTTTTCCGTTGGAGTTGTTCGAGGCTGCCCGCGCTGCCTGGCCCCAGGCCAAGCCCCTGGGCGTCCGCTTCAACGGCACTGATTGGGACAATAATGGCTTGGCAATAGCCGATGCCATCGCCTTCGCTCAGGAGCTGAAAGCCAAGGGCTGCGATTTCTTCGATATCTCTGGCGGCGGCAACAGCATGATGCGCCCCGAGGTCGGCCCGGCCTATCAGGCGCCGTTGGCGGCGGCGGTCAAAAAGGCCACCGGGGTCGCGACCATGGCGGTTGGCATGATCCGCGACCCGCGTCTCGCCGAACAACTTATCAGTGAAGGCCAATGCGACATGGTGGCCTTGGCCCGAGGCATGCTGTACGAGCCGCGCTGGACTTGGAGGGCCGCCTTCGAGTTACAGAGCGAGGCTGCCTATCCGGAGCAATATAAGCGTGGCAATCCGCTGCTTTGGCCACAAGCCTTTCCCGAGGCCGGTGATTTGGCACCGGATCAATCCGGTTGGGTTGTCGGCAGTGCACCTCATATACTGGTGCCCGGCGAGCCCCGGTGACGACATCACTGGAGGGATGAACGGCAAAGACAACCGATCGTCGATGCCTGTGCGTCGCGGCCGCCTATGCCTTCGAGGGTCTTTGAACTGGGCCGGTCATTGCCACTGCGAAAGCTCCTGGCGCCAGACCACCTCGCCGATGACCAACTATCTTGGGGTGCCTAACGACGTATTCAACTGGACCAGAGCCGAGCCGGCGCTTTTCGAACCACCCCCGGGCTTGCGGCCACGGCTTGCAAGACCTGCGGTACACACACGTCCTACGAGATCGACAAGTTCGGGGATGAAATTCATGTCTACGCCGCGCCCCTGGACGACCCAGAAGCCTATTCCCCGGCGTTTCATGTCTTCACCTGCAAACAGCACTGCTGGTTGCATCTCGCCGACAGATTGTCGCGTCATACGACGACCACCGGCAGCGGTTGAAAGACGCCGGTGGAAGGACGGCACGCTTCCAGCGATTAGCCTAACATGGCTTTGACACGGGCTAATCTGTCCTCGGGCAGATACGCGTCGTGGCTGTGATAATTTTCGACCACTGAAGCGTCGTCCCGCAGCGCCACCCGAGGCTATTTCGAGACCGTGTGGATATGGATTTCCGACGCCAGCCGACCCGCAGGTAGTTGCTCCAGACCATGATCCGGCAGGTTGGGTAGCTAAAAATCTTTTGTCCGCCATCGCTTTGAGTTTCGACAGTCACCGCTTCCAGCGCGCCTGCCAACAATTCCACCCGATCAGCTTCGGCAGCCATCCGGTGCGCTCCAAATGGAGCTGAAACTTGTCCTAAACCAACCCGCCATTGACGTGAATCACCTGGCCGGTGACATAGGAGGCCGCTTCGGAGGCAACGAATTCGATCACCGCCGCCACCTCGTCCTGGCTGCCCTTACGGCCCATCGGTATTTGCTGATCGATCGCCGCCGCAGCCTCCGGCGGCACCGCGAAATGCGCGCCCGGATCCTTCTCGATAAAGCCCGGCGAAACCACGTTCACGGTGATCCCCTCTAGCGCTAGATCTAGCGCCAGCGCCTTGGCCATGGTCTCCATCGAGGCCTTAGCCGCCGAGGTCACCGCAAAGGCCGGGACCTGGGTGCGCCAGACATGCGGACCAAAGGCGCTAACCGCGATGATCCGGCCCGCCACCGAGGCACGCAGATGCGGGATCGCCTCCGTCGCCATCTCGAAGAACCCCCGGGAGATCGCGCCATGCGCCGCCTCGAACGCCGCGTCGCCGGCCTCGATCGCGGGCTTGCGAAGCGCGTAACCGGCATTGGCGATCAGCACGTCGAGGCCTCCCAACCGCTCGGCGGCACTGGCCACCAGACGGCGTCCGGCGCCAGCCTCGGCTAGGTCGGCCAGCACGATGTCTGCAGTGCCGCCCGCCGCGCGAATATTCGCCGCCGTCGTCTTCGCACCCTGGGCATTGCGGCGCGTGTGCACCAGGAAGCGCGCGCCCGGCGCCGCCATGCGCCGGCAGAGCGCGGCGCCGATGCCACTGGCGGCCCCTGTAATTAAAATGCGGCGTTCCGAGCTCATGCAACCTCCTGCCCCGGCGCCTCAAGCAGCGCCGCAATACCGTCGAGCAAACGCGCCCGATCGGCTTCGGTATTGTAAAGATGGGGAGTGATCCGCAAGGAATCGGACCGCTGGCTCACGAAGACGTTGCGCGTCGCCAAGCGTTGCACCGCCCGCTCCGGCAGCCCACCTGGAAAGCGGATGCCAACAAAATGCCCGGCTCGCAACCGATCATCGGCAACCATAAGGCCGCGCTGCCGCGCCCAATCGGCGATTGGCGCAGTATAGGCCGCGAGCGTTTCCTGGACCGCTGCCGGCCCCCACTCGACCAGTTGTTTCATCGCCGCGCAGGCCGCCGGCATCAGTGCGAAATTTCCGGACTCTCCGACATCAAAGCGATGGCCCCCCACTTCGAACGGCATGTCATAGTTGGAAAGATGCTTGAACCGGGGGTGTTCCGCCCGAGCGATGAACCCAAGCTCCAGGGTTTTTCCAGCCCGATGCTGCGACGCCACCCAAAGAAACCCGACCGAATAGGGCGCCATCAGCCATTTGTATCCAGCGGCGACTAGGAAATCCGGCTTCACCGCACCGACATCGAATGCCATGGCGCCAGCCGACTGGGTGATATCCAGGGCTAGGGCCGCACCAACCTCGCGACAACGCGCCCCAACGGCGACCAAATCAATCAGCGTACCATCAGTCCAATGGCAGTTCGGTAACGCGACAATGCCGGTGCCAGCGTTAATGGCTTCAAGGATCGCAGGCGTCCAGTCACTATCCACCGGGCGGGCCACCTCTACCAACGTCGCGCCGTTCGCGGCCGCCAGATCGGTCCAGTGGGTGACATTCGAGGGGAACTGATCCGCCAGCACCAGCACGGTCTCGCCACCGCGAAGCGGCAGGTTCAGCGCCGCCGTCGCCATCCCATAACTGGCCGAAGGCACCACCGCCACCCCTTCGGGATCGGCGTTGATCAGCGCGGCGAACAACCGGCGCGCCCGGTTCGGCTCCTCCCAAAAATCTTTGACCTCAATCTCCCACGGCCGCACCTTACGCCGAAGCCCCCAATCCCCTGCCTCCACGACTAGCCGCATCAAAGGCGAAAGATAGGCGCAGTTCATATAGGCCACGTCGTCCGGTATATTAAAGAGAGAGCGCTGGTTGGGGATCATCAGGCCGGGCCAATTGAATACGGATGGGGCGCCAGCGACAACGCGCGTCGCCGTTCGCTAGGAGTCTACCCGGTGGATGGGCTAGTAATAAAGGCTAACAATAAGCGGGCAATACATTTTCCGGCTCGACAGTTATTTGCCGCTTTAAGTCACGATCCCCGAGGCCTCAACAAAAAGCTCAACGATCAAGCGCACGAGCGCGCGGTTGACGTGCCGGCTGTTACCATCATCGGCGCCGAGGTTCAGAGTAACGCCTACGATCACGGCCTGAAGCGTCTTGCCCCCAAAAATGGAGAAGACCGGCACTTGCGGGAGCGGCACCGCTAGTTCCTGATGTATCTAGGAACGAAAAAACTGTTGAGCATGGCGTTTCTGGGCGAATTGAACCGATTGTTCTTCGACCTCGGTGCCAGCGTAGATCAGGACACGGGGTCGTCCCTGGCACAAATTCAGATCGTCGCGAGGGAAGCCGTCGATTAACCCGGCGATGTCTGATCCTTCAGGTAGCGTCTTCCAGCACCATGGCGGCGCATTTCTCACCAATCATGATCGAGGGCGCGTTGGTGTTGCCGGCTATGATGCTAGGCATAATCGAAGCATCTGCGACGCGCAGCCCGGAGATGCCGTGCACACGCAAGCGCGGGTCCACCACCGAGTCCGGCCCATGGCCCATGCGACACGTCCCGACGGGATGAAAATTCGCCACGCCGCGCTGGCGGGTGTCTTCAATCCAGTCCTCATCGGACTGCACTTTCAGGCCGGGCAAAACTTCCTCCACCACATAGGGTTTAAGTGCCGGTTGGGCGGCGATCTGACGACAGAGATGCAGGCCATACAGGATGGCCGATTTGTCATAATCAGTACGCAGCTGGTCGAAGCGGATGGCGGGCTGGTCGCCGGCACTCGAGGTTTTTATCCGCACGAAACCACGACCTTCCGGGCGCAGATGTACGGGGGAGAGGGTGAAGGCAGGGAAAGGATGCGGCACGATGCCCTCGCGGGTCCGTGCTTCCGTGCTCCACATCGACATGTTTATCTGCAGATCGGGGTTTTCCAGCCGCGGATCGGAACGCACGAAGGCGCCGGCATAGATACCGGTTCCCGTTAACGGGCCGGTACGGTTGAAGACATAGCGGATGCCGGCCAGGATCTGGCGGGTGGTGCTGTTGCCGATATCGTTCAAGGTGATTGGTTGATTGACCCGATAGGACAGATAACTATTGAAGTGATCCTGCAGATTTTCCCCCACGCCGGCGACGTCACGCACGACATCGATGTTGAGATCGCGCAACAATTGCGCCGGACCGAGGCCGGAAAGTTGCAGCAATTGCGGTGAACCGAACGCGCCGCCGGAGACGACAATTTCTTTTACCGCGCGCGCCGTGCGCGGTCCTTGCGGCGTGCGGTATTCGATGCCGACGGCGCGGCTACCCTCGAAGACCAACCGCTGGGCGTGCGATTCGGTAGAGATGATCAGGTTAGCGCGCGATTTTGCTGGCCCCAGATAGGCGCGAGCCGAACTCCAGCGGCGGCGGTTATTAACGGTGAACTGATAAAACCCGGTGCCCTCCTGTTGCGGACCGTTGAAATCGGGATTGTAGGGAATGCCTGCCTGCATGGCAGCGTCGATGCAAGCTTGGGCCAGCGGCCATTCATGTGGGATATTGTTGACATGCAACGGGCCGCCGGTGCCATGCAATTCGCTGGCCCCGCGTTCCTGGTTCTGCGCCTTCTTAAAGTAGGGCAGAACATTGTCCCAGTCCCAACCCTCGCAGCCACGTTGGCGCCAATCGTTATAGTCGGCGGCGGTGCCCCGCATATAGACGGTGCCGTTGATTGCCGAGGTGCCGCCTAAAACCTTGCCGCGGGGCTGGTAGAGCGTGCGGTTGTTGAGGTTGGGTTCGGGCTCGGATTCGAACATCCAGTTCACGTTTGGGTTGGTGTAGTTTTTCGTGTAGCCGAGTGGGATATGGATCCAGGGGTTGGTATCGCGCGGGCCGGCTTCCAGAAGCAGCACACGGTATTTTCCCGACTCACTAAGCCTGCCGGCCACGGCGCATCCGGCGGAACCGGCGCCGGTGACAATGAAATCGTATGTATCAGCGTCCGTGACCATCTACGCCCCCTTGATCGTCGCTCTACGACGCTATTGGAAACGACATGAGCGCAAAACGCCAGAGGGAATCACGCGCGACCGCTGCTCGCACCATTCGAAACAACGGTTCCATCGGGCACGGCGCTGGCGGCGGTATTTGACGGGATAAATTGGTGGAGCCGAGGAGGATCGAACTCCTGACCTTCGCATTGCGAACGCGACGCTCTCCCATCTGAGCTACGGCCCCACCGACCAGAAAGGCTTGAAATGCCTTGGTCTAAGGCGGACTGTATAGGTCCGTGCACACGCCTTTTGCAAGGTCAAACTGTGATCGGTGTGATCGAATTGTGATCGGCATGACTCGGCGCTCGCGAAGATCGCTTGTGGCGGACAGCAGGTTGATCGGTTAGGCCCAGTCGCCATGGCGGACTTGGTGTTTTCAGGCGGCTCGCGCCCGGCAATCCCGCCAACCGAACCAGGATGCCTGCCTTGTAGCAGCGGCCCGCGATGACTATCTCGACTCTGCTGCTTGCCGTGGCCCCGCACCAGCAGTAGATTTCGAAACCGCCGCGCACCGGAGAGACATCGCCAATGTTTGCTTTCGCCAGTCTGCTCAATACCGTCATCAGCATCTATATCTGGTGTTTATTCATCTATGTGGCGATGGGATGGCTGATCAATCTCGGCATCATCAATACGCAGAATCGAGCCGTCTTTCTGGTGATGGATTTTTTGTACAAAATCACCGATCCGGCACTGCGGCGGATCCGACGGTTCGTGCCCAATCTCGGCGGTATGGATATCTCTCCGATTTTACTGGTTTTGGTGTTAATCTTCATTCGTGATTTCGTTGTCGTCGATCTGGTGCGGATGGGTCTCGGAGGCGATGAACGCTGATCCAGTGCCTTTCGAGACGGTGAACAATAGCATGCGGGTGCGCTTGCGCCGGGGCGCGTCAGTGGATCGTTTCAAGAGCGTCACGGCGGACTAAAAGGGTGTCGCTTGGTTGACAGCCACGGTCACCGCCATCCCGGAAGATGGGCCCGCAAACAAGGCCTTGATACGTCTATTGTCAAAGGAATGGCAGGTCGCCAAATCGTCGATCCAGCTCACCAACGGCCAGGCTAACCGGCGCAAGATATTGCTCATCGAGGGCAATCCAGCGGCGCTGCTGGTCGATCTGTCGCGCTGGATCGAACGGCAAGATCCGTGACGGAACTTATCGAACGTGGGGGAAACATGTCGGACGCGCAAATCATCGATGGCAAAGCCTTCGCCGCCGCGTTGCGGGAACGGGTTAGCCAAGTCGTCACTGGTCTGCAAGCGTCCCATGGCGCCACGCCCGGCCTTGCCGTGGTGCTGATCGGCGAGGATCCGGCGAGTGAGGTCTATGTCCGAAACAAGGGCAGACAGACCTCCGAATGCGGCATGCGCTCGATCGAGCATAAATTACCAGCCGATACCGATCAGCAGACGCTCCTCGATCTGATCGCCGATCTGAACGGCGATGATGGCGTCGACGGGATCCTGGTCCAGTTGCCGTTGCCGGATCAGGTGGACCCACAGGCAGTACTGAACGCCATCGACCCGGCCAAGGATGTCGACGGTTTTCATGTGATCAATGTCGGACGCCTGGCAACCGGCGGCGACGCGCTGGTACCTTGCACGCCAATGGGTTGCTTGCTGATGCTGAAGGAATATCTGGGGGACCTGTCGGGCAAGAACGCAGTTGTCGTTGGCCGTTCGAACATTGTCGGCAAGCCGATGGCGGCGTTGTTGACTCGTGAGAACTGCACCGTGACCGTCGCTCATTCTCGCACCAAGGATCTGCCGGCCGTATGCCGGGCCGCCGATATCCTGGTGGCTGCCGTGGGACGCCCGGAAATGATTCACGGCGATTGGATTGGCCCGGGCGCGGTTGTCATCGACGTCGGCATCAACCGCATCCCTGCGCCCGAACGCGGCGAGGGCAAGATGCGGCTGGTCGGCGATGTCGCCTTCGATGAGGCCAAGGCCGTCGCCGGTGCAATCACCCCGGTTCCGGGCGGCGTCGGCCCGATGACCATCGCGGTGCTGCTGCGCAATACCGTCGAGGCCGCTTGCCGGCGACGTGGCTGGGATATGCCAGATATTTAGGGCATATCGGTGACGATACAAGCTGGCTCAGAAGCGAGCGATTCGCAGAACTCGCCCTCCGGTTTTACCGGCACGGTAAATCGAATAATCCCCTTGGCCTTGCGGATATCCACCGGCTTACCCTTACGAAGCGTCGTCAACTCGCCAGAATCCTGCAGCATCGCGGCAACGCGTCCGACGGTACGAAGCAGCGGACGCCATTCGGGTGTGCGAGTTGGGTCGCCGCCAGCGCGCCGCGCGACATCGGTCGGCATAATCGATTTTCCAGGGCCAATTTCAGCTAGCATCACGCGTATGATAGCCTGAATGCTGTCTTGGTCCGTCTTGGGTTTGCTCATAACCGAGACCATATGCTTGCAAACGCAAGCGCCGTCAACGATCCGGTTGGTGCAAGCCTTGGATACACGTGGATAGGAACGCATTGATCATGACAGGAAACATCGAGGCCCTGTTCCTTGCGGTCGTTGTTTTTGTTGCCGGCCATTTCGCGCTGGGCCTGCCGCAAGGGTGAGCAGTCCTGGTCGACAAGCTTGGCGAGAACGGCAAGGCCTTGTTTTCCGCCGTCAGCGCCGGCGGGTTCATCTGGATGCTGCTGGTCTGTCGCGGCGCGCTACATGTGGAGATTTGGCCTCAGGCCAATTGGGCCTTCTGGATTCCAAATGTGGCGCTGCCCATCTCGATCGTTCTGCTGGTCTGTCGCTATACCGGCCCAAGCCCAACTGCGGTCGACCAAGAGAGTACCTTGCGCGACGACCCTCTGCCGCCGCGCGGGATCATCACCGGCACCCGACGCTCTGGGCGATCGGTCTTTGGGCGCTGGCGCATCTGGTGGTCAATGGCGATGCCAAGAAACGTGCGGGCCTTGAGGTCCCCCGGGGATCGTTTGAGCTAACCACCTCGGTGGTACCGTTCCTGGCCATCGTCCAAGGCCGCACCCATTTCGACTGGGCCGGGATTGGTTCCACCCAGCTTTTCGCCAGCTTGGTGCTCTGGGCCGTTCTCTGGTTCGCCCACCCGTATTTTATAGGCGCCTCGCCGGCGACACCCTAACTTCCGGAGTTTCCATGCGCGTTTTTCACTCCCCCAACCATGTAAGCCACGCCCCGGAAAACTTCATCGCCCGGGGTCAGGTGATGCCATGCCCGGAACAACCGCGCCGCGCCGATATCCTGCATGCCGCCGCCACGCGGGCCGGCCACCAGATGATCACCGCCGAGCGCCATGGCCTCGCCCCGGTCCGCGCCATTCACGAAACCCGTTATTTGAAATTCCTTGAGCAGGCCTGGCAGCTGTGGAGCGCGCTGCCTGATGCCGGGAGCGAGATCATTCCGAATGTGCATCCCGGTCGCAACATGAATGCCGTTCCGGTCGCCACCGTCGCCTTGGCCGGGTATTATCAAGCTGACACCGCCTGTCCTATCGGTCTTGGAACCTGGCAGGGTATTCAAGCCTCCGCCGATGTCGTGGTCAGTGGCGCGGCGGCGGTGATGGACCAATTGGATGCAGGTGACAGGACCGGCCACGCCTATGCGGTTTGCCGCCCCCCGGACATCATGCCTTCGCCGACCAAGCCGGCGGCTTCTGCTTTTTGAACAACGCCGCCATCGCCGCTCAATACTGCCGTGATCGGGGCGCCCGGCGGGTCGCCATTCTGGATGTCGACGTGCATCACGGCAACGGGACCCAAGGGATCTTCTATCGCCGAGCAGATGTTTTTACGGTCTCGCTCCATGGCGATCCCAGCGCCTATTATCCGTTCTATTCCGGTTATCGCGACGAGATCGGCTCTCGCAACGGGGACGGGTTCAACTATAACTACCCACTGGCTTTCGGGACCAGAGATGACGAATATCTCAATGCGTTTTCAGCGGCTCTTGTGGAGATCCGGACCTACGCCCCGGATGTATTGATCGTCGCGCTTGGCCTGGACGCCTCGAAGGATGACCCGTTGGCCTTCCTCTCAATCACCACCAATGGCTTCAGACGGATTGGGGCGGCGATCGCAAGCATCCGTACCCCGACCCTGCTGGTTCAGGAGGGCGGCTATATCTCCGACAGTCTGGGCGACAATTTGGTGGCGGCGCTGGGTGGTTTCGAGAACGCACGTTAAGTGCCGGGCGGGATCAGCCGAACTGGGCGCCAATCTGGATTATCAGACAGCCAGCCTTAACGGGTCGCCGGGATAGGGCAGCACGCTGATCCCGATGTTGGTGACTTCCTTGATCAATTTTTGCAAGAAGGTACCAGAATACGCCTGATAGTCGCTGGAAATTTTAACGAAAGCCCCGGTCCTGGCGATGATCCATGGTTAGAAATAATATTTCAATGTCAGGTACTTATTCAGGATCGTCAGCCCGTTGATGGTGGTCCCGCGCCCGACCACCGCGTCCCACACCAGCTGAGCCTCGGCCATTCCAGCCGCCGCAGGAAAGATCGATCACCTGGCGAATTCGGTCGAAGCCATTGTAGACAAACAGGCCGGCTGAGAACCGCAACACCCCCAGAAATCGATGTGGCGCCGATGCTGATCGCCCAGGGCAAGGTCTCCTGCAGGGCTATCAATAATCATCCAGGGGATATCGACGACCTGGAACTAGGTGCTTACCCATTCGACGACGGTGCCGCAGATCGCTCGGGATAGACCGTTCGGATTGCCTTGATAGTCGCCGGGTCACGGAACGCCCTGGCCATGCGCCGGACCTACAACTCAAACTCGCGAGTGTCCTCGCTGGCCGATGAATTGACTGCAAGAACGAGTTCCAGGTCGACTGGAATTTCCGTCTTGGCTGGTGATGATCCAGCAAACCAGGCGAGCGGAACCGCGATCAGGGTGTGGACGAAAACCGGCGCCATCCGCATGGCATCGCATCCCCCACCATTGGTTTCCACCCCGCCCATGTTCACGTTCATGCGGGGTCCCGGTCGGGCTTGGCCCCCATAACCGCCGGCACCAGTATCAGCGGAACTTCAAGTTCCGGATGATAGGTTGGCCCAGCCCGGCCAAGGATGCTTTCGAACAAGATGACGGATTGCACTGGAACGGGTTCAGTCCGGAACGATCCATGGACTGCGAGATAGGGACCAACTTCCGTCACCGGTATGTTGGAAAACCTGGCCAGCGTTACGTGCGGTTTAAATTTTCGACGCTCCGGGACTATGCCGGCGGCAGCCACCAGAATCTCTATTTTACGCTGCAAAGCGGCAAGCGCCGGGTTTAGTTTTACTCCTACCCAGACCGCCCGCACCCGCCCCCGGCTCTCAAACCGGTCAACCCCTTCAAGGGCGAGATCGAAACTGGCGACCCGCAAGCTTGAAAGCCCGTCGGCGATGTCCTGGGCGATGTCGCCATCGACCTCACCAATAAACCGCAGGGTGAGATGAAAGTTCGTCGGGTCGACCCAGCGTGCGCCGGTAATACCGCCCATCATCCCAGCTAACCGCTCGCGTAGGGGCTCCGGCATCTCCAGGGCGATAAACAGCCGTTTCATGGGGCCTCCCGACCTGTCGTTTCGATATCCCAACTGCTGCCTAACGCACCAGCGCTAGCAGTTCCCGTGTCGTCGGCAGGATCCGCGCGACCACGGCGGCGACACCCTCGGAGTTGGGGTGAATGCCATCGTCCTGATTTAGGGCTGGCTTGCCAGCGACCCCCTCAAGGAAAAACGGATAGAACAACACGTCATGGCGCGCCGACAGATCGCTGAACACCGCGCGATATTCCCGGCCATAATCCTCACCCAAATTTGGCGGCGCCTTCATCCCGGCGAACAGAACCGGAATCCCCAACGTCGCGAGCCGACTAAGAATTGCATCAAGGTTCACGCGAGTCACCTCCGGGTCGATGCCGCGCAACCCATCATTGGCGCCGAGTTCTAGGAGCACGGCGTCCGGCTTATCAGCCAACGCCCAGCCGAGCCGGGACCGGCCGCCGGCCGAGGTATCGCCCGAGACCCCGGCATTGATCACCACAACGTCCCGTCCCCCGACCTGGCCCTCGGCCCGCAGGGCATTTTGTAGTTGCTCGGTGAACCCGTCGGCCTTCGGCAATCCATAGCCGGCCGTCAAGCTGTCACCAAATGCCAGGAGTTTGATCTGCCGCGCTTGGGCCGGCACGTTGAGCAGGATCAGGAAAACCGCAGCAATAGGTAAAAGGCGCCAGAAACCTCGCCACCGCGCAATTAAATTGATCCGATCCCCCAAGACCCCATATAGCGTGGATGTCCGCTTCGTCCCACCATCCGCATCAAGGCCGTCCATGACCATAGGCACTGTTGACCCCTCCCAATCCAGGCACGACGCGGCACAATCGATCGTCGATCTCCGCGATGTTCACCTAAACCTGAGGAGCGCGGCGGGCGAGGTCAATATCCTGCGCGGAATCAGTCTCGATATAAGAGCCGGTGCCACGGTCAGCATCGTCGGTCCCTCTGGCGCCGGAAAGTCCACCCTGATGATGATCGTCAGTGGTCTGGAGAGTGCCAGTTCAGGTCAGGTTCAGGTCGCCGGCCATGATCTATCGGCCCTGGGGGAGGATGCTCTCGCCGAATTTCGCCGCGATAATATTGGCATTGTTTTCCAGGCCTTTCGGCTGATCCCAACGATGACGGCAATGGAGAACGTGGCGATCCCTCTGGAGCTTGCCGGTACGGGCGACGCCTTCAGGCAGGCGCGCGAAAGCCTTGGCCGGGTCGGCCTCGCCGATCGGGTACAACACTATCCCGATCAACTCTCCGGCGGTGAGCAACAACGCGTCGCCATTGCCCGCGCCTTCGTTAGCAAACCGGCTTTGTTGTTGGCCGACGAGCCGACCGGAAACCTCGACCGCACCACCGGCGACAGTGTCGTCGAGCTGTTGTTCGATCTGCAAACCCGCCACGGCACGACGCTTGTGTTGATCACCCATGACGAGATCTTGGCGACCCGGTGTGACCGGATAATCCGCATGGCTGACGGGTTGATTCTTGCGGAACCCACCAGCAGCGATACCACGCTGAAAACCGCTTAATGAGATATTGGGCACTCGCAGCACGACTGGCCCGCCGGGAATTGCGCGGCAGTCTCGGTAATTTTCGGGTCTTTTTGGCCTGCCTCGCACTTGGTGTCGCGGCGATCGCCGGCGTCGGCTCGGTATCCGACGCGATGCATACCGGCATCAGCCGCGATGCGCGACAGTTGCTTGGCGGCGATATTTCGATCCGGATGTCGCACCGCACCATGCCGGCGGATGCCCGCGCGGCGTTGGGGCAAGCAGGACAGGTTTCCGAGGCGATCACCATGCGGGCCATGACCCAATCGGGGCAAGGTGGTCGGCGCACCTTGGTCGAGCTGAAGGCCGTTGACGGTGTCTATCCATTAATCGGCGCCATGGCCCTGGAGCCGGCGATACCCCTGGCGCAAGCCTTGGAAGAGCGTGACGGCACGATGGGGGCGGTCATCGACCCGTCGCTGTCCCGGCGGCTGGGTGTTGCCGTCGGGGACCGGCTGCGGATCGGCAATCATGACTTCGAGATACGCGCCGAGATCGCCAAGGAACCAGATCGCACGATCCGCTTCGCCACTTTCGGGCCTCGGGTGATGGTCACGTCGGCGGCTCTGCCGCGCACCGGGTTGGTGACCGAGGGGAGCCTAGTGCATTATCATTACCGCGTGGCGCTGCCGAAACCCACCAATGTGCCGGCCTGGATCAAAAATTTCGATGCCGCTTATCCAAAAGCCGGCTGGCGGATCAGAAGCACCCAGAACGCCGCCCCTGGTTTCGAACGGTTTATCGCTCGCGTGACGCAGTTCCTGACCTTGGTCGGTCTGACGGCGCTATTGGTCGGCGGTGTCGGCATCGCCAACGCGGTCCGCAGCTTCCTCGACCAGCGCACCGGCACCATCGCCACCCTAAAATGCCTTGGTGCGCCGGGCGGTCTAATTTTCACCACCTATCTCATCCAGGTCATGGTGCTGGCGACGGTTGGCGTGGTGATTGGCTCGGCGATTGGTGCTATTGCCCCACCGCTGACCGCGCATTTGTTATCCGGCGTATTCCCTGTCACGATCCCGCTCGGGTTCTATTGGAAGCCAATCGGGATGGCCGCCCTGTTCGGCTATGTCACCACGCTGGCCTTCGCGGTCTGGCCGCTGGGACGAGCGCGAAACGTCTCGGCGGCACAGCTGTTCCGTGCCTTGGTAGTTCCCCCCGACGGATGGCCAAATCCCGGCTATATCGCCTTGACGGCGGTCGCGGCGCTAGCCCTGGCAGCACTGGCCTTCTTCGCGACCGATGACCCTCGCCTGGCGCTGTCGTTCATCATCGGAGCCTGCGGCGTTCTCGTGGTGTTCGGCGGCGGCACCGCGCTCTTGCTGCGCCTGATCCGCCGGCTTCCAAGCCCGCGCCATCCGGGCCTGCGCCTGGCGATCGCCAATCTGCATCGCCCGGACAACACCACCCCAAGCATCGTGCTGTCCCTGGGCTTAGGATTGACGGTTCTGGTCACCGTTGCGCTGGTTCAATTCAACATGGCGTATCAGATCACCCAGCAAATCCCGAAACAGGCCCCGTCGTATTTTTTCATCGATATCCAGCCCCATCAGGTCGAGCCTTTCACCACGCTCGTACGCTCAATTTCAGGCGTCGCAAAGCTCGAGCACACGCCCATGGTTCGAGGCCGTATCGTTCGGGTCGCCGGTGTGCCTATCGAGCAGGTCAAACCGGACAAGGACATCGCCTGGGCGGTCAACGGCGACCGGGGTCTGACCTATGCCACGCACCTACCCGAAGACGCCAAGGTGGTGGCCGGGGATTGGTGGCCAGAGGATTATAGCGGACCGCCGCTGATTTCCTTTGACGCCAATGTCGCGCGCGGCCTAGGGGTTGGGATCGGCGACACCATCACGCTTAATGTCCTGGGCCGTGAAATCACCGCCACTATCGTCAATCTGCGGCATATCGATTGGGCGACCCTGGGGATGAATTTCGTCTTCGTCTTCGCCCCTGGCACCCTTGAGGCAGCCCCCCATAGCGTCATCTCGGCGGTCTATGCCGAAGGCACCGAGGCCGAGGAAGCGGTTCAGGGCTTGGTAACCGAAAGATTTCCCAACATCTCGGCTATCCGAGTCAAAGATGCGTTGGAGAACGCCAACCGGATCCTTGATGCGGTTGCCATCGCGGTAAGAACAACAGCCTCGGTCACACTTCTAGCCGGGATCTTCGTCCTCGCCGGCGCCGTCGTCGCCGGCCAGCATCGGCGGATCCATGACGCCGTCATTCTCAAGGTTCTGGGGGCGACCCGGCGCCGGGTTCTGTTCTCCTATCTGGTGGAATACGCCATTCTCGGGCTGTTAACGGCGATAGTCGCCAGCGCGGTCGGAACAGTGCTGGGGTACTTCATCATCACCGAACTGATGCGGGCCGAATTCGTGGTGAGCGCCATGGCCATCGGGTTGACGGTTAGCATCGCGCTGCTCAGCACCATCGGTCTTGGTCTCTTTGGCACTTGGCGAGCACTCGGCATGAAAGCGGCACCGTTGCTGCGCAATAAATAGGCAACGCCATAAGGTCACCTTAATGCAGCGCAATACTCACCTGCATTGACCATATCTCATGCGCCCAATCCCACAGCTCGATGGACATGATCTTCCAGGGTCTCTTGATCAACTTGTTCCAGGCTTCGCAACAGGGCGTAACGATGTCGTCCTGTGATTTGGAAGCCATCGATAATCGGCAGGTTCCGCATCCCGCTACGCCCGCCCAAATGATGCGAGCAGATCTTCAGACTTGGACAATCATTCATCCGGCATTCTCCAAGTTGGTAAGCTCATTCACCGTCAATCAGAGCACGCCTCCTGGCGCTCACCAGTCCTGAATTTCCTCCTCAGCACGACGCATGCCTACACGAATCGTACGAAGCACCAGACTAACCCTTGCGACAATCTCGACGTCGCCTATACTCTTGCGCCGCTGGCTTGGCGCCGGCTGAGCGGAACCCCGTTACAACGAGGACACCATGGGCGACGAAATCAAGAAAGTCGTACTCGCCTATTCCGGCGGGCTCGATACCTCGATAATCCTGAAATGGCTGCAGGACACCTATCACTGCGAAGTGGTGACGTTCACCGCTGATCTCGGGCAAGGCGAGGATCTTGAGCCAGCCCGCAAAAAAGCCCAAATGCTAGGCATCAAGGAGATCTTCGTCGAGGATCTGCGCGAGGAATTCGTGCGCGACTTCGTCTTCCCGATGTTCCGCGCCAACACCGTCTATGAGGGGACCTATCTGCTTGGCACTTCGGTTGCCCGGCCGCTGATCGCCAAACGCCAGATCGAGATAGCCAAGCAAACCGGCGCTGATGCAGTGGCGCATGGCGCCACTGGCAAGGGAAATGATCAGGTCAGGTTCGAGCTCGCCTATTACGCGCTGAACCCGCATATCAAGATCATCGCGCCCTGGCGGGAATGGGAATTTACCTCACGGACCAATCTGTTGGAATATGCCGAGTCCCGGCAGATCCCAATCGCCAAAGACAAGCACGGCGAGGCGCCATTCTCAGTCGACGCCAACCTGCTGCATGCTTCCAGCGAGGGTAAGATCATCGAGGACCCTTGGGTCGAGGGGGCGGAGTTCATCTATTCGCGCACCATCTCGCCCGAGGATGCTCCGGACAAGGCAACCTATATCGAAATAGGCTTCGAGCGCGGTGACCCAGTTTCGATCGATGGCCAGGCGATGAGCCCGGCGACCCTGCTGACGGCGCTCAACACACTTGGCCACGACAACGGCATCGGTCGCCTCGATCTGGTGGAGAATCGCTTCGTCGGGATGAAAAATCGCGGCCTCTACGAGACTCCAGGCGGCACTATAATGCATGTTGCTCACCGGGCGATGGAGAGCCTGACCCTCGATCGCGGCATGGCGCATCTGAAGGATGAGCTGATGCCGCGCTATGCCGAGATGATCTACAACGGCTTCTGGTATTCGCCGGAGCGAGAAATGCTGCAGGCTGCCATCGACCACAGCCAACAACATGTTACCGGCACAGTGCGGCTCAAGCTCTACAAGGGCAACACGATCGTCGTTGGGCGCAAGGCTGAGAAAAGCCTGTATTCAGCTGATTACGTCACCTTCGAGGAAGGCGCGGCGGATTATGATCACGCCGATGCGCACGGCTTTATTCGGCTAAACGCGCTCAGATTGCGCCTCAACAAGATGATGTTAGGCTAAGCTGCAACGCCTGTTGTTTGACCTGTTTCTTGAATGGGCCGCGAACGGTGGATGAGATGATTCGCACAGCCAAACCGATCCGTAACGCCGTTCTTTCCGTCGCGCCCGAAGTGGCCGAGGCTCTGGCTGGTGGGCGGCCTGTCGTGGCGCTTGAATCGACGATCATCGTTCATGGTCTGCCGCGCCCGCGCAATCTCGATGTCGCGCGCCAGCTGGAAAAAGCCGTGCGCGAGGAAGGCGGTGTGCCCGCGACAATCGCGATCCTTGATGGACGCATCCGCGTCGGTCTTGGCGATGATGACCTTCAGCATCTGGCCGAAGCCGAGGGGGTGGCCAAGGTCTCGCGCCGCGACCTGCCCGTGGTGCTGACGCGCGGCGGCGATGGAGCGACCACTGTTTCCGCCACGATGATCGCGGCACATCTCGCCGGCATCAAAATTTTGGCGACCGGCGGCATCGGCGGCGTCCACCGAGGTGCGGCTGAGAGTTTCGACATTTCGGCCGATTTGCACGAGCTTGCCAACACCCCAGTCGCGGTGGTCTGCGCCGGTGCCAAAACAATCCTCGATTTGCCAAAAACCCTGGAAGTTTTGGAATCCCTTGGCGTTCCCGTAATTGGCCATGGCACCGATACATTGCCGGCTTTTTGGCACCGCTCCAGCGGTCTATCCTTGGCCCAGCGATGCGACACCCCAACCGAGATCGCCGCCGTGCTTCGGATGCAACACCAGCTTGGCTACGCCAGCGGCACGGTAATCGCCAACCCGATCCCCGAGGCGGCGGCGCTGGCGAACGCGGATGTGGAGACAGCCATTGGCGAAGCGCTGGTGGTGGCAGCGGAAAATGGCGTCGCCGGCCCCGAACTCACACCTTTTCTGCTCTCGTATCTAAACGACATTACCGGCGGCGCCAGTTTGGCAGCCAACATCGCCCTGGTTGAGAGCAACGCCCGGCTGGCGGCCCGTATCGCCGCCGCCCTCTCCGAAAACTGACGGGCTCGATAAGCTACGGCGGACGATCTTTGCCTCAATCGTGCACGTCTGCATGAAAGGTCTTGGAGATAATCCGCCAGCCCTGGTTCGTGTTCACCAAAGTCAGGTAATCCGTAAAATAGCGCGGCGGCACGGCGCAATTCACCGTCGCCAGGGCAGTATCGGGACCCGACTTGTGGATCGACAGGATCTTGTCAAAACGCTCCAGGCCCTGTGATGCGGGCGATGGCCGCCCGCCGATAACCTCGAAATATGTCGCCCGCGGCCAATCCGTCACCGTCTTACCATCGGTAAAATAGAGATGCGACGCCTCGTGGAAAACCTGAGCGAATTTTTCCAGATCGCCATCGTAGAGCCCGTCAAAATAATCCGTCAGCATCGCCGTTATGTCGGCGATGCTCGCATCTTTGAACCGCTCACTCATGATTCTCTCCCTCTCACTTTACGTATTCCTGCGGCAGACACTGATCGGAACCTCAATTGCCGCACTCTTCTATCATTGCGCGCTGGCTCTCGATCACCGCCTCGGGCCAAATACCTTTCATATGCGCGACAATCGCCCACATGTCCGCATCGCTTAGCTGCATCTCGAAACCAGGCATGTCGTTCTTGTAGTCGGAAGGCGGGAAGGGTTGGTCGCGGAATTTGACGGCCTTAAAAATATCCTGATCCAAGAACCGCCTGATCGCGCCATCGCCATTCAACGCCAAGGCCGGTCAACCACCTGCTGGATAATCCTTGTTCCAACCGGTTTTCCCCTCGAGGGCATCGCCATCGAAAAAGATCTAATTTGCCCGGTATCACCCACCTCCAAGCGCGATCTGGGCTTCATTGTTCTGATCCGCACCCGTGTTATTCTCGGCAACTTTGCGCTCGTAATAGGTCGAGAAAACCGCGAATGCCTGGAACCATTCCTTGGGCCCAAGTTTGTTCAAAGATCGAACAATTGAAAAGGACGAGCGAGCTCGTTCATCGTCGTCGTCATCTTCTATTCCAACGGAAATCTCGCGGTCTCTGCCAGCCTCCAACAGCCCTCACGTGAACTTCATCTTGTGCCGCGGATTGTATCCCCGGCCCTTCGCCCATTCCCTGACGAACTCGGTCAGATCCTCGTCTCCGCCATCCGGTAGCACGACACGTAGGGTCACGTATTGGTCGCCGGCGGGCAAATTCTTGGTAGCGGGTACGCCCTTGCCTTTCAGACGCAAGATGCTTCCGTTGTTCGAGTTTGGCGGCACCTTCAAGGCGACATTACCGTGAATCGTCGGCACAACGGTAGAATCACCGAGCACCGCCTCGTAGAGCGTAACCGGTATTTCGACTCGAATGTCCCGATCAACACGGGTGAAATATGCATGCGGTTCGACGGTGATTTCGATCACCGCGTCGCCTTGGGTGACGCCGTCCGGCCCTACCCGGCCCTGGCCCTTCAGGCGGAGTTTCGAGCCGGTCTCGAAGCCGGCAGGAATGGCCACGTCAACGATCTTACCGTCGGACAGTGTCACCCTCTTACGCACCCCGGCGGTCGCTTCCTCAAAGGGAACCTTTAATTTGTAATTGGTATTGGGGGTGGCCTCTTGACCGACGCCGCCATGGGCGCGCCCACGGGCGCTGGAACGAAACAGATTGGCAAAGACATCATCATCAGCAAAATCAAAGCCACCGGTTTGCCCCGCGCCGGGACCGCCAGCCTGTCGCCCACGCGTGCGACCGGACCAGGTCCGCCAAAATCCCGCACCGGGTTTTTCATTGCCGGATGGATCTATTTCGCCGCGATCGTATTTCGCTCGCTTGGTCTCATCCGAAAGGATGTCATAGGCACTATTGACCTCCTTGAACCGCTCAGCTTTACCAGCGTTCAAGTCTGGGTGATGTTTTTTAGCTAATTTGCGATAGGCGGATTTAATCTCTGCGCCGCTCGCCGCGTTCGAAACACCAAGTATCTTATAGGGATCACTCATGGCACCGACAAAATCACTATTCCATCAAGGAAAGCCCGCACGCGATACCCGCATACGGCATCGGCGCCCTCCGGTGCAACCTTACCGACCAATCTTCCAAGAACCATCGACTTGCCGACAGGCCGTTCCGAACGCCTCTTCGGTCTTGCTTCCAACCGTGACGCTCTGGGTGAACTCCCGGCAATATTGCCCCGTATTGTCCTTATAAGCCGGCTCGGGGGTCACGCTGCCAAAGTTACCGCTATCCGGATTGCGCCATGACACTGCGGTCCCCGATGGCTTCGTTTCCAGTGCATTGTTGGTTGAGCTTTGCAGCGCCAATTGGTCAGCGCGGTCAAGGGATTGGCCGATCTGATTACCGAGGAACGCCCCCAACAACGCGCCAGCCGCACCAGCCGCGACGCGTCCGCCACCCTTACCGAATTGCGCACCGGCCACGGCGCCGGCGACACCTCCCAGCAGAGTCCCGGCCCCTTGCTTTTGCCCGGAACCGGCGGTCTGGCACGACGTCACCCCAAGCGCGACGACGCAGACCAAAGCGATCCGTTTCAACATCTTAAAGTTCCTTCCAAACAGGCAGTAACTCAGGTCGGCCTCGGAGCCATACATTGATTCCCCAACCGTCAATCAACCTAATTTAGCGATAATTTTCGCCGGAGAATACCATAGTTCGCCCAAATTCAAGAACAACCTATGGCGGGAGGCGTCCTGGTCGTGGCCTCGCCCCATCGATTTATTATAGACAGCCCCCAACTTTCGACGAGAATAACGGAAGAACAAGGCTAGACTTGGTCACGATTGTGCCTCTTCCAAGGCCTGATATCAAATTTTCGTGTGATTTCCGTCACAAAGCGGTGCCGCCATGTTTGAGCCTGAGACTAAAGACCCCTTCGCCTTGTTCGCCGCCTGGTTCGCCGATGCCGAGGCGAGCGAGAAGAAGGATCCCAATGCCATGACCGTCGCTACCGCCGATGCGGCAGGGCGACCTTCGGCCAGGATCCTGCTGTTAAAGGAGGTGGATGAGCGTGGTTTTGTTTTTTACACCAACTTTGAAAGCCGCAAGGGTGACGAATTGACGGTAAACCCCTTCGCTGCATTGTGTTTTCACTGGAAGGTGTTGGCCCGGCAGATCCGCATAGAGGGTCCTACCCTTCGGGTGTCCAATACCGACGCAGATGAATATTTCCGCAGCCGCGCCCGATTAAGTCAGATCGGCGCCTGGGCCTCACGGCAATCGCGTCCCCTGGCCAACCGGGACGCGCTGATGGCGATGGTTAGCAAATGTGAGGTGGAATACGCCGAACGGGAGATCCCGCGCCCACCCTATTGGACTGGCACGAGGGTGGTACCGTTGCATATCGAATTCTGGCAGGACGGCGACTTTCGGCTGCACGATCGCTTCGTGTTCTCTCGGGCTCGCGAGAACGAGGCTTGGACAGTCACCCGCCTTAGCCCCTAGAGTTTTGGCCCGCTGGTGGAAGATTGGACGGTGTGATAAAATCCCTGTTGCAAATCGCCTCTATCGTCAGCTTCTTGGTCGGTGTGAATGCTGATCACCTGCCCACTATTAACGCTGTGGTCCTGTAGCAGTTAGCGTTGCCCGCGCTCACCGATGGTGATGAACAATATCCCATCACGAGCTATGACCAACCGTGAGCCAAAATGAACAGCGCCGGTTGATTTGGGCGTTTGACGGAACGGGACCCTCATCTCGCTAGATCACCTTCCATCCGATGAGGTATTCGCCAGAGCATCCAATTTTGCCCGCGCTACCGCCGTCCCAGCGCTCTCCGGTCCCGGTTCGCCGAAGGAAAAATAGATCGTGGGATTGTTGACAAAACTGGGCGCACCAAAACGTCGAGCAATCCGTCTTGCCCGTTACTGAACATCTTAGGCAGGCCCTGTGTCGGCGACGATACCGTACACTCCAATGAAACCACACTCAGCCGGCCCGGCCGTTAGGTGACCATCAGCCGTCCGGTCCGGCAACCAGACCGCTCGCGACCGTGGTCACGTGCAGCCGATAATGCTCGCTCTGGAAGGTTTGAGCCTCTGCGTAATAGTCGCTCGAAACCAGCCCAAGGGTGGCCCGGAATACCGCGTACAAGCCGTGGTGCATGACGATCCTTTCCAGCCGTTGACCTTATCGCTCAACGGCATAGACTCCAGCACATGAACAATCCACGGAAAACTCTTTTGCTAACCGGCGCCAGCCGCGGTATTGGCCATTCGACCGTCAGCTTCTTCAGCGAACGGAACTGGGAGATCATCACCTGCTCCCGCGATGCACCGCCCGAGGAATGCCGACGGGACCCGAATTGGTCGCACCACATCAGAACAGATCTTGGCGACTCCAACGCGATCGACGCTTTCATTGTCGAGGTCAACCAGCTTTTGGAAGGCCGACCGCTCCACGCGCTGGTCAATAACGCGGGATGGTCGCCTAAATCCCCGATCAAAGAGCGCCTCGGCTGTCTAAATGGTGATATCGAGGCATGGCGGCAGGTATTCGAGCTCAACTTCTTCGCGCCGCTGCGACTCTCCCGCGGATTAGCGGCGGCGCTGGCTCGGGGCAAGGGCGCAGTGGTCAATGTCACCTCGATTGCCGGGCATTCAATCCACCCCTTCGCCGGCTCGGCCTATAGCACCTCCAAGGCCGCGCTTTCCGCCCTGACCCGGGAATTAGCGAATGAGTTCGCCGAGCTCGACGTTCGGGTCAACGCCGTCGCGCCCGGTGAGATCGAAACCGGGATGCTGTCCCCGGAAACCGAAGTGCTGATTCCCCGGATCCCCCTGCACCGCCTGGGCCAACCGAAGGACGTAGCGTCAACCATTTATTACCTTTGTTCCGAGGATAGTGCCTATGTTACCGGAACTGAGATTTTCGTGACCGGTGGTCAACATTTGCTGTAGATCGGCGTTCGTCTGCGATCGAGCGAGACGGGAGGATTATAAAGGCTAAACCCAAGGATACCGAGGCAGAGACGGTCGATCCGCTGAATCCCGAAGAGGACACGCCCAGCGAGTTGGACGACCGCACGCACGACGAATTCCTTGTCATCTATACCGACGCCTCGGAAAACCTATTTTGCAAAAGACCATCAGTGGCGCCCGGTTTTGTATTTCTCGGTCGGCGTAGCCACTACGACCCACTATGGACAATGGACAGGATGGGCGGATGCCAGGCTCGCTTTCTATCTTTTGGAATGGTCCGGATCTTTAGCGTGGCCAGCGTTTGCGTGATTCTCAGCCTGCAGTGATGGCTGGGATTGGAGAGTCGGGTCGAACCAAATAGGTCAGCCTCAGGAAGATTTACGGTGAATCAACCCGTCGCACCAGAAGATACGGCGCGAAATCATGTCGAGCTCGAAGCTCAACCAATCAGGCATCAGGCCGTCCGACCATTCCGCGTGGCACGAGAGATCCTGGAGCCTAATCAACTCCCCCTCGTACATTTGCTTCAAGCCTTCGAGTTGGTCTCGCCGCGCTTCAGCATCGAGCACATCGATAAATCGCAGTTTCAGCGCGATAACCAGTCTGTTTAAGTCGGAGGCGCCTGGACGAATACTGGTCCGCAAATACGCCTTGAGGGCTTCCTTGCCGGCTTGGGTCAGCCGCAGCATCTCTGTCTCTGTCTCGTCCTTTTTCGCCTTATTGACCGCAACGCCCTCGATCAATCCCTCAAGCTTTAACAATTCGATCGAGGTGCCGAGCAAGTCCAATGACGGTCCGACGATGCGGGCGGCGAATTGGCGCACCTCACCAGCGACATCGCCATAGGAGCGGTCCCGCTTCACCAATGCCCCCAAAGCCGCCATCCGGATGGCTTCTTTGGGAATCAGGGAATTGTCACGATACACCGCGCATACCCTCGCAAAATCCTACCCACAGCTCGAAAGATGGGGCGAGAACACGGCGATGTCCAGCTCCGTCGCCTCATCCTGGCGATACGCCGGACAACCGCCGGACTAATCGGTTCGCGGATAACCAAACGGCAGGGCTTGGTCAACCACCCGGACGAGCGATGAATCAAACGCTTGGCATTCGCTTGTCCCGTTTGCCCACCCATCCCTTTGGTGTAGGATAGGGTCCGTTAGCTGATTGAGGTGGTCAGCTGAGCGTGGATTGGCCTTTTCCAGGATAAGCGAGGCGCATATGAGTACACCCGCAGGGATCATGGCCGGCAAAAGAGGCCTGATCATGGGCGTGGCGAACGATCGATCGATCGCCTGGGGCATAGCCAGGGCCGTCGCCGATCAAGGTGGTGAACTCGCATTTACCTATCAGGGAGACGCCCTGAAGAAACGCGCCGAGCCGCTGGCCGCATCCGTCGGGTCAGACATGCTTATGCCATGCGACGTCACCGACGAAGACAGCATCGCCGAGGCGTTTAAGTTGATTGGACAACGCTGGGAATCGATCGATTTCCTGGTGCACGCGATCGCTTATTCCGACAAGGAAGAGTTGAAGGGCCAGTATCTCAACACCACGCGCGACAACTTTCTGCGCACCCTCGACATTTCCTGCTATTCGTTCACCAATGTGGCCAAGCACGCGTCGACGATGATGACCAATGGCGGCAGCTTGCTAACCCTCACCTACTATGGCGCCGAGCGGGTCATGCCGCATTACAACGTCATGGGTGTGGCGAAGGCAGCCTTGGAAGCCAGCGTGCGCTATCTCGCCGTCGATCTCGGCGGTGACGCAATCCGGGTGAACGGCTTGTCAGCCGGCCCAATGAAGACCTTGGCGGCGTCCGGTATCGGCGATTTCCGCTATATTCTGAAGTGGAACCAATACAATTCGCCCCTGAAGCGTAACGTCACACTGGAGGATATTGGAGGCGCGGCGGTCTATCTGCTGAGCGATCTATCCAGTGGCGTATCCGGTGAGATCCACCACGTCGATTGCGGCTATCACATTGTCGGCATGAAGGCGGTGGACGCCCCGGACATTTCCGTCGTTTAGCGCCGAGTTTCAACATAACTAAGCGTGGATTGTGAATCCGTATCTTGTTCAATATGCTGGAGTGCGGGTCACGATTCACTTGTCGTCGCCTTACGGCTCCGATTAAATCGATCGCACTCTGGGCGCGCAATTCGGAGACCTAGATGGCCAGCAACAGTTTTGGCGATGCCTTTCGGTTCACCACCTGGGGGGAAAGCCACGGTCCAGCGATTGGTTGCGTGGTTGATGGAACACCGCCGAGAATCCCGATTACCGAAGCCGACATTCAGTTCTATCTGGACCGGCGCAAGCCCGGCCAATCGCGCTTCACCACACAGCGCCAGGAGCCGGACGAAGTTAAGATTCTTTCGGGCGTTTTCGAAGGCCAAACCACCGGCACGCCGATCGGCTTGATGATCGAGAACCAGGACCAACGGTCGCGTGACTATGGCGACATCAAGGATCACTTCCGCCCGGGGCATGCCGATTACACCTATCAAGCTAAATATGGCATCCGGGACTATCGCGGTGGTGGCCGGTCATCGGCGCGGGAGACGGCGATGCGGGTTGCGGCCGGCGGGGTTGCGCGCAAGGTCCTGGCAAGTCGGCTCGGCAACCATTTCTCGATTCGCGGTGCCCTGGTGCAGATCGGCCCGCACAAGATCGATCGCGCGGCCTGGGATTGGGCCGAAACCGAGCGCAACCCATTTTGGTCGCCGAATGCGGAGGCGGCGGGCCGCTGGTCGGACTATCTGGATGGCGTACGCAAGGCCGGCTCTTCCGCCGGCGCGGTGATCGAGATCGTCGCCGAGGGCATGCCTTCCGGTTTGGGAGAGCCAGTTTACGGTAAACTCGATAGCGATATCGCCGCCGCCCTGATGACCATCAATGCGGTCAAGGGAGTGGAGATCGGCGATGGCTTCTCCCTGGCCGCCATCGCCGGCGACCAGGCGGCCGATGAAATGCGCATGGTTGATGATCGAGTGGAGTTCCTGAGTAACCGGGCTGGCGGGATCCTCGGCGGAATTTCGACTGGCCAGCCCATCGTCGCCCGGTTCGCGGTAAAACCAACCAGCTCTATCCTGACACCGCGCCGCTCGATCGATCGGTTCGGCGCCGAGGTCGAAGTGATGACCAAGGGACGCCATGATCCTTGTGTCGGAATACGCGCCGTGCCGGTCGGCGAGGCGATGGTGGCCTGCGTGTTGACCGATCATTTGTTGCGGCACGCTGCGCAATGTGGCGCACCAGAAGGTATGGGCGCCGGGCCGCACGGGATCGACGACCAGGACCAGCACTAGTTACTAGTGGTCTGATCGGAACGGCGGGCGGCGTGGGTATCTATTGGTTCCTCGGCAATTTTTCCGATCCGCCGAGCCTTCCCTATACAATCTTCTTGAAAGCGCGGCTGTCCGGTCCCGTTGCCGAAGTTTCGGACACCTCGCCGCTTGGATATCTCTTCCCGGGACACCACCTATTATCGCTTCTCGACATGGCATCGACGATCGACACCTCGGTCGTCGACACCCGCGTGTAAGGGTTGGTCATGGACCTTTCCGCCAACCGGCCTCGACCTCGCTGAAGCCCAGGAATTCCGGGCCCTCATTTTGCGGTTCCGCGCGCTGGTAAGTTCGCCCATGTTTTCGCCGATACCTCCGAGAGGCCGAGCACCGCCCGAACCTACTTCTTCACAACGGCCTATGAGACTGTGTCGCTAGAGCCGTCCGAATTGCTTAACGTTCGGGGGTTGTCGCTTGCCACGCCCTTGATACGATGATTGCTGGACGAGCAGGAGGTGCGCGCCGAGATCCACACGCGGCACGAATTCAAGAGCGCGGCGGTACCGTTGACCAAAGAGGCTCTCCCGGAACCAGTGCGCGAAAATTATCAACGCAACGCCACTGGTAGCGGTAGCACGCGCCGGGTGCCGCAATAATCTCGTCGACACGTTCGATTATTGGGATCAAACGACGACGATGGCCAAGACGCTCGCGCCGACCACCCGCCTCGTCGATTGACACCACTACAGCGATGCCCGAGCGCTGGACGCCCCGGAGCAACCGGACACCCGCCACCGCCGCGCCACGCTGACCCGACACCGCCAGGATCAACCCGATGATATAAGCTTGATAAAGTCTGGAGACCACTACGACCGTGCCCCTCATCCGAGGAACAAGTTCGGCCCCGACCTAGGCACGCACCGGACTCACGACATTTTCCTGGCCAAGCGCAGCAAGCGCGGTCGCGACAATCGCGGCGGCGTCCAGTCCGGCCTCGGCATATTGGACCACCGGGGAGCCGTGGTCGATAAAACGGTCCGGTAGGGTCAATGGCCGCACTTTCAGACCACCATCCAATAACCCCTCACTCGCCAAAGCATGCAGGACGTGGCTGGAGAAACCGCCGACCGACCCCTCCTCAATGGTGATTAGTACGTCGTGGGAACCGGCCAGGCCCCGCAGCAACTCCAGATCCAGCGGCTTGGCGAAACGCGCGTCCGCCACCGTGGTCGACAACCCGCGCGCCGCCAGGTCATCAGCCGCCTGCAAGCTATCGGCAAGACGGCTGCCCAAGGAGAGGATAGCCACCGTGCTGCCCCGGCGCAGAATTCGCCCCTTGCCAATCTCCAGAGGGACGCCAATCTCGGGCATTTCAATCCCGACGCCCTCACCCCGAGGATAGCGCACCGCCGAGGGGCCATCATCGATCGCCCGGCAAGTCGCCACCATATGAACCAGCTCGGCCTCGTCGGCTGCCGCCATCACCACGAAGTGAGGCAGACAGCACAGATACGTAAGATCGAAGGCCCCGGCATGGGTTGCGCCATCGGCTCCGACCAAACCGGCCCGGTCAATCGCGAAACGCACCGGCAGACGTTGGATCGCCACGTCATGGACCACCTGATCGAAAGCCCGCTGCAGAAACGTCGAGTAGATCGTGGCGAACGGCTTCAGGCCTTCCGTCGCCAATCCAGCGGCGAAAGTCACCGCGTGTTGCTCGGCGATACCGACGTCGAAACTGCGATCCGGGAACCGGTCGGCGAATTTGTTGATGCCCGTGCCCGATGGCATCGCGGCGGTGATCGCGACGATCCGTTTGTCCTTTTCGGCCTCGGCGATCAGGGCGCCGGCAAAAACATTGGTGTAGGACGGCGCATTGGCCTTAGGTTTGGCCTGAGTACCGGTCACCACGTCGAATTTCTGGACCGCGTGATACTTTTCCGCCGACTGCTCGCCGAAGGGGTGACCGCGGCCTTTCTCGGTCACCACATGCAGCAATACCGGGGCGTCCTGCCGGGCGCCACGGATGTTTTTCAGCACCGGCAGGAGATGGTCAAGATTGTGCCCATCCACGGGCCCGACGTAATAGAAACCCAGCTCCTCGAACAAAGTGCCGCCGACCACCATGCCTCGGGCGTATTCCTCGGCCCGGCGCGCCGTCGTCTCAATCTGTTTCGGAAAATGTTGGGCGATCTGCTTCGCGAGATCACGAAGATTGCGGTATGGCCGCGAGCTGATCAGCTGCGAGAGATACGCACTCATCGCGCCCACCGCCGGTGCAATAGACATGTCGTTATCGTTCAGGATCACCAGCATCCGGGCGCCCGAGGAGCCGGCGTTATTCATCGCCTCATAGGCCATGCCAGCGCTCATCGCACCATCGCCAATCACCGAGACCACGTGATTGTTGCCGCCTTTCAGATCGCGGGCCACCGCCATTCCGAGGCCCGCCGAAATCGACGTCGAACTATGGGCTGCGCCGAACGGGTCGTACTCGCTTTCCGAGCGCCGGGTGAAGCCGGACAACCCACCGCTCTGCCGCAAGGTGCGGATCCGATCGCGCCGTCCGGTAATGATCTTATGGGGATAAGCCTGATGGCCCACATCCCAGATCAATCTGTCCTCCGGCGTGTTGTAGACGTAGTGCAACGCCACCGTCAGCTCGACCACGCCCAGCCCGGCGCCGAGGTGACCGCCGGTAACTGAAACGGCGTCGATCATTTCCTTACGCAATTCGCCAGCGAGCTGAGGCAGTTGCTCCGGCTTCAACCTGCGCAAATCGGCCGGAAGCCTGACCTGATCGAGCATCGGCGTACCTGTCTCGCTCATGTGTGGTTCCCTTATCCGTCGCGCTCGACGATGTATCGCGCGGTTTCTCTCAATAGGTCGGCCGATTCGTCCCATAAATCAAGCGCCCCAGCAGCTTGACCACTCAACAGTCCAGCTTGGGAACGGGCCCGATCGGCGCCGAGCACCGAGACGAAGGTCGCCTTACCCGCCGCTACGTCCTGACCGATGGGCTTACCAGTATCCTGCACATTCCCTTCGAGATCCAGCAAATCATCGGCGATCTGAAACGCTAGACCAAATTCCTGGGCATAATTATGCAGCGCGTGAAACTGCCGTACCGAGCCCCGTCCCATGATCGCCCCGGCTGTGGCGCAGAACGAGAAGATTTCACCGGTTTTCATCCGCTGCAGCCGGGTGATCGTGCCGACATCCAGCGTTTGGGTCTCGGCCAGCAGGTCAATCATCTGCCCGCCGGCCATACCAGGAGCCCCAGCCGCCTTGGCAAGCGCGGTCACCAACTCGCATCGGACCATTGCGTCGGAATGGGTTTCCTGGGACCCGAGGACTTGAAAGGCGAGGGATTGCAGCGCATCGCCGGCCAAGATGGCGGTCGGTTCGCCAAATTTCACATGGCAGCTCGGTTTGCCGCGGCGGAGATTACTGTCATCCATGGCCGGCAGATCGTCGTGGATTAGCGAATAGCAATGCATGAATTCCACCGCTGCACCGACCCGAATGGCGCAGCGCGGGTCAACCCCGAACAGCGCCGCCGATTGCTGAACGATGAAAGGGCGCAACCGCTTACCGCCGCCGAGCGAGCTGTATCGCATCGCCTCCAGGAGGGGGGCCTCGATATCATCTACCTTGGGCAGCAACAGATCCATCATCCGTTCGACCTGCTCCGCGCAATCAGCCATTGCTTGGCTGAGGGGTAGCTTACTCTGATTACTCGATCCACGCGCCATAATCAGCTTTCAAACTCCGAGGTTTCGACCCCCCGGTCACCTTCAGGCAGGCGGATTTTCTCGACCTTCATCCGCGCCTCGTCGAGTTTTTTCTGACAATGTTTCTTCAGGTCCGACCCGCGCTCATAGGCCTTGATCGCGTCATCAAGGGAGCCTTGACCACTTTCCAGACGACCGACGATTTGCTCCAATTCAGCCAACGCCTCCTCAAAGCTGAGTGCCTCAACGGTATTGCTTTGCTCGGTCACACGAAACCTCCTCAGAACCGGGCCGGAGTGTAGGCGCGCCTGGGGTCGCAAACAAGCCGTATGCAAGGCAATTCCATCACCCGGCTGGCGCGTCCATCAACACCCGCACATGCGCCGCCGCCGATGCCGCCAATGCATCCAGATCGTAACCGCCTTCCAAGGAAGAGACCACCCGCCCACCGGCATGGCGGTCCGCCAAGGCGACAAGTTCCCGGGTCACCCAGGCGTAATCCTCCTCGACGAAACACAGACCGGCCAGCGGGTCATCGACATGCGCGTCGAAGCCGGCCGAAATGATCAACAATTCCGGCGCAAAACCATCCAAGGCCGGCAGAATGATCTCGGTCATCTCGGCGCTAAACGTCTCACCATCAGCGCCGCCGTGCAACGGCGCATTGATGATCGTGCCATGGGCACCGCGCTCCTCGCGCGAGCCGGTGCCGGGATAAAGCGGCATCTGATGGGTCGAGGCATACATCAGATCCGGCTCGTCCCAGAACATTGCCTGGGTGCCGTTACCGTGATGCACGTCGAAATCCATCACCGCGACGCGCTTCAACCCGTGCACCGCGCGCGCATGTGCTGCAGCGACGGCGACGCTGTTGAACAGACAAAAGCCCATGGAGGTTTCCGCTTCGGCATGGTGTCCCGGCGGACGGCCGGCGCAGAACGCGTTCGAGGCCTCGCCGGCGATCACTGCATCAACAGCGGCACAAACCGCGCCCGCCGCCCGCAGCGCCGCCTCGCCAGAACCGGGCGACATCGCGGTATCACCATCGAGGCGAACCAGACCACTTTCAGGCACCGTCGCCAACACCCGCTCCACATGAGCGCGAGAGTGCATGCGGGCGATCTGCTCAATCGTCGCCTTTGGTGCCTCACGACGGTCAAGCCCATCGAACACCGCGGCGGCAAAAGCCGCGTTTAAGGCCTCCAACCGGGCCGGACGCTCCGGATGCATCGGACCCATATCATGAGAGAGGCAAGCTTCGTGGGTGAACAACAGTGTCATCGCGGCCCCCAGCTTCATCGCACGTCAAGAGGTTAACAATGCGATAGCGAGAATGGCGTGTCACCTATCCACCGTCTGCGCGTCATTAAAGTTCGTCCCACAGATCACCGCCGACGCTTGCCCTTGAAAGTGCCGCGGCCCCGACGCTTCGGTTGCGGTATCCGGGGTCCGGTGGATAGACTCTAAAAGAACAATCGACCAGCCGCCCGCAGCTGCCAACAACGAGGACATCTAAGTGGATATGCACGAGGCGACATTGACAAGCCTGCGACGCTTGCTGGATAGCCAGGACATCCAACCCATTGAACGGTTGCGGCGGATCCTCAGGATCTCGGCACAGCACCGGTCGCGATTGCTGGCCAATACCCTGGTCCACCATGGCGGCTTAGCGGTACGCAGTGGCCCGTTTGCCGGAATGATATTGCCCAATGGCGCCGCCGAGGGCTGTTTCGTGCCCAAGCTGTTGGGCTGTTACGAGGCGGAACTGCACCCGGTGATCGAGCATATTCAAGCGCGCGGCCCCGCCAATGTTGTCAATATCGGCTGCGCGGAAGGCTATTACGCCGTCGGCCTAGCGCGGCTGCTACCGAACAGCCGGATCTTGGCCTACGACACCGATGACAACGCCCGGCAAGTCTGCGCCAAAATGGCTGAACAGAACGGTGTTGGCGACCGCATCACCCTTGGCGGCACCTTCAGTCACGAAGATTTTGCGGCATTCCCAGCTGGCGAAACGGTGGTGGTCTGCGATATCGAGGGTGCCGAGCTAGACCTGCTCGACCCCGGCAAGGCGCCGGCGCTGGCCGGTTTTGATATCCAAGTCGAGCTGCACAACAAATTCGAGATCGGCTTCAATCAGGCCCTCATCGAACGCTTTACCGCCAGCCATAATATCAAGCGCATTCTCCCTTCCGACCGCAACATCGAGACTTACCCCGAGCTCCGCGATATGGAGCACCTGGACCAATTGCTGGCCTTTTGGGAATTCCGCCGGGGACCAAACCCATGGCTGTTCATGACCGCCAAATCGGGTTAGCGCTACGCCGTCACCTTGTTCAACTCCAACCATCGCTGCAGCACCATCAACAACCAGACCCGCCAGCCGCTCAGACGCCCCGCCTCAAAGGTTTGGCGAAGCCGCGGCATCATCCGGCGATCCAGCACGCCGTGGTTGGCGGCGCGGCGCTCATCGAAGCTGGCATCGGCAAGGTCCTTCATCGGTCCTTGCACCCAGCGGTTGAACGGCATGCCAAAGCCGCGCTTGGGCACGGCATCAAATCCCTCGGGCAGCATCGGTCGGGCGGCATCGATAAGGATCCGTTTGATGCCGCTGGCTCGGTAGGAATTGCGCATCGGGTCATCGGGGACCGGTTTGGCGATCCGCGCCTCCACCGGCAGCGAAAGCGCGAAATTGATCATCTCGACATCGAGATAAGGGACCCGCACCTCAAGCGAATGCGCCATCGACATCGCATCGATATCGCGCAGTAACTGGTTGTTGGTATAGCCGCGCAGGGTAAGCACGGTCATCCGGTCCACCGCGCCGGCATCCGGCAACTCATCGGTCTGCAAGATCCCGTGTGACGCCGGCTCGCGCATTGCGTTGCGCAGTTTCGGTGCCAGCAGATGGCCGACATCACCATCGCCAAAGGTCTGGTGAAACTCAGCGTTATAGCCGGCATAGGCATCCAGGAAGTGGTCTGGCATCGGCAGCTGCGCCAGCACCCGGGCGTGCCAGGGATAGCCCATAAACAAATCGTCGCCCCCAGTGCCGGAGATCGCCACTTTCACATGCGCCGCCGCTGCCCGAGAGACCAAATAACTGTTCAACCCATCGACCGAGGGTTGATCGAGAGCCATGACCACCTGGTCAAAATTCTCGCCTATTTCCGCACCCTCAACGACGATCCGGTGATGATCGGTGCCAAGATGCGCGGCGATCACAGCGGCCTCGCCGGTCTCATCGATGGCCCGCAGCGCTTCATCAAAGCCGACCGAAAAGGTCTTGACCCGGCGCGCCGCCTCCCCAGCCATTAGCGCAACCAATGCCGCACTGTCGACACCGCCGGACAGAAAAGCGCCGACAGGGACATCGCTGACTAGCTGGGCCTTCACTGTGTCACGCATCAGTTCTCGCATCGCCTCGACCTGCTCGCCATAGCCAAGGCCTTTCAACTCGGCGCGCCGGTCGGTTGCGAAAGTCCAATATCGCTCGATCCGAGTCTGGCCCCGTTCTTGGATCAGGACATGCGCCGGGGGCAGCATCTCGACGCCCTTGATCATGCTCGCGGGTTGGTAGACGGACCCTCGAAAGAGCAAGGAACGCACCGCAGCGGCATCAACCCGCCGCTCCACCAAACCACTTTCCAGAATCGCCTTCAGCTCGGACGCGAAGACGATACCACGTTTAGTCTGGCTATAGAGCAACGGCTTCACCCCCATAGCATCGCGCGCTAGAAGGTATCGTTCCCGCCCCGGCCCGCCGCGAAGATCGATGATCGCCAATGCGAAAATTCCGCGCAACCTCGGCAGGCAAGCCTCGCCATATTCCTGATAGAGTTTGAGGACCACCTCGGTATCGCCGGTGGAACGGAAACGATACCGCTTGTCCTGTAGATGGGCCCGCTCGGCGGGGCCGTTGTAAAGCTCGCCATTGTAGACGATCCAAATACTTTGATCGTCATTAGCCATGGGTTGATCGCCCCAGGTGGTGACATCCTGGATCGCCAGCCGGGCCATACCGATCGAGGCCCGCGGCGCATCGAACTGGCCCTGACCATCGGGGCCACGGTGATGCATCGCGACGATCATCCGGGCGACGACCTCCGGGGCGCTCTTGCCGATCACTCCGCAGATGCCGCACATGATTTTCGCTCCGCCGCCTATTCGGTCGCTTCGTTGCGCAGAAGGCCACCCATGTCGAAACAGCAGCCCCGGCAAATCTCATCGCCCTCGTCGAGAAATTTCTCTAGCCAGCCATTGACTGGCGCGGAACTCCAGGCCTCCGTCATCGGCGTATACAGAATATTGGTGTGCTGATAGGTCGCCGGATCAAAACTCGTGCAGCACGGGGTCATGAACCCGTCTACGGTGATAAACGGGGAAAAGAACGGCCGACCACAACGCTGGCCAGGTTTCGGCTTCTCGATCGGCGCGGTATTGAGGCTCAGAACTAGGCGCGGCAGGGCGTCGCCGATGGCCGCAAGCATGTCGCGCAGCATCTCCAATTCCCGGCGATTGAACATCGTACGCGGCTGGTTCGAGGTATCGTCCTGATAGTTGATGACCGGTTGAATTTCGACGGTGAAGCGTTTGGTCGGCAATAACGCCTCGCCCATTGCGTTGAGTTCCTCGAGAGTCGCTGGTAGGTCGAACATGTTCAGCTTGCTCGCCACCATCGAGATCACGATCACTCCGAATTCCCGATAGATCTCTCGCAACAGCCGTTTCAGTTTCGGGACACGGGTTCCGGACCGGCAGCGTTCGGCGATCTCGGGGTTGAAAGAATCCACCGATACACAGACATAATCCAGCCCAGCCTCGCGCAGCTGACGAAAATACTCCGGCGTCCGCGTCACCGCATTCGAGTTCAGGGTAATGAGTTCGAACCGGCCACTGGCGCGGGCCGAAGCAGTGATCTGCAGCAGTTCCGGGTTAAGTGTCGGCTCGCCGACACCCTGCAGAACCAAAATTTCCGCCGGCGGTGAATTTTCGATCAACCGGTCGAATTTCTCCAGCGTGAGATGCTTATCGGTCCAGCTCCCTTCGCGAACGCCTATGGTCCGCGAACATTCCTGACAGAAAAGATTGCATGAGGTGGTAACCTCGATCTGCAATCGCCGCAACCGCTCCGGTGGCTTGAACAAGTCTTAGCGTTTGCCCATGACGGTAGCGTCGCCCCTCGTTAGATCATCAGCCAATCGGCGTCCGACAGGGTCGCCGTATCGCCGATATCCCGCTCTCTATAGCCCCGACGACCCTGGGTCCGTCAACCGGACCGTGCCAAAGATGTCCTGGGCGGGTACGCGTCGGCCGAACAAAGACGCCCGCATACCCCCACAATTGATCCCGATCAGGTCGATAAGTTTCGCCTCCACCCTATAGAAAACGCCACGCCGTTCAATGCTGAAACCCGGCACCTATCTTCCAAAATCATGCCGCTAGGCCAACCGGTGATATTTGATATAGTCCCGGTGATGATTGACCCATGTTTTGTTCGAAACCAATCTTGCGGGTGCGGCTCGTGCTGGAACTGGCTAGCGGTTGTCGAGCCGGAAGCCAAACTATGACCGCACCAAAACAGGTCCTATACCAGCCGGTCCTCGGCCTCCTCGTTACGGCGACGCTGTGGCTTACCCCGCACCCCGGCGCCGCTCAACAGGACGCAACACCGGTCGGCGTCGACAAGGTTCTGCTAGAGCCACAGGCGCAGACAATGCCGGTAATCGGCCGCTTCGTCGCGCCTGGATCCGGAATTGTCGCCACCCGGATAGCCGAACGGGTTACCGAGATGACAGTTCGGGTCGGAGATCGGGTACGGCGCGGCGACGTTCTGGCCAAACTCTCGGCCGACCGAATGCAAAGCGAGCGCACATTGCGCGTCGCCGACCTTCGCTGGGCCGAGGCCCAGATCACCCGCGAGAAGGCCAATCTCGCGAAGATGCAGCAGACCTACGCAAGAGTGACCTCGCTGCGCGGCTCGACGGCCTATCGCAAAGATCGCCAGGAGGACACCGAGCGGGACATGGAAGTCGCCGGCAGCGCCCTTGGTCAGGCCGAGGCCGATCTGCTCCGAGCACAGGCCGATCTCAATCTCGCTGATATCGCGCTCAAGGACACGACGATCACCGCGCCCTATCCGGCCGTGGTGATCGTCCGCCACACCGTCGCTGGGAATTATGCCCGGGTCGGAGATCCGATCGTCACCTTGCTTAACGACCGGGATATGGAAATCGAGGCCGACGTCCCGGCCATCCGCACCGGGGAGCTGCTGCCGGGAACCAAGGTTCGGGTAACCCTTCAGGATGGCCGCATGCTGAACGCGGCGGTGCGCGTGGTCGTGCAAGAAGAAAACACCCGGACCCGGACCCGCAGTGTCCGGCTGTCCCCGGAACTGGGCGGGCGCTCGGGTTCCCTGGCAAGCAATCAATCGGTGACCGTGCAGATCCCGATCGGCGGCGCCAATGAAGTGGTTACGGTTCACAAGGACGCGATCGTCATCCTAAAGGGACGCACTATGGTGTACGTGGTCGAGGACGGCAAGGCGGCGATCCGTCAGGTTATGACCGGCAACGCGATCGGGGCCCGGTTCGAGGTCAAGAGTGGGTTGAAGCCGGGTGACATCGTAGTGGTCCGCGGCAACGAGCGGCTTCGCCCCGGTCAGTCCGTCAAACCTCTTGATGCGAGATAGACGATAATGGACCGCCTGATCTCGATTTCCATTATCCGACCTATTGCTGTCATCGCCGCGGTTCTCATGATCGTGATGTTCGGCGGCGTGGCCCTGCAAAGCATTCCCATTCAGCTGACGCCCGACGTGAACCGTCCAGTGATCACCATCACCACCACCTGGGGCGGGGCAGCGCCGGCTGAGATCGAACGCGAGATCGTCAATCGCCAGGAGGACGAGCTTCGCGGCGTCGAGGGATTGAAATCGATCGTTAGCCAATCCGAGACCGGTCGCGCCAGGGTGACCCTGGAATTCGGCGTTTCCCAGGATATGGACAAGGCCCTGCTGTTGGTGGCCAACCGTCTCGACCGGGTTGGCGGTTATCCGACCGAGGTGGATGAGCCGACATTAAATACCGCCGGCTCCGAGGACGAGGCCATCGCTTGGCTAATCCTACGGCGAACCGGGACGAACGAGCGACTTATCCACACCTATTTTGATTTCGCCGAGGACGTGATCAAGGATCGCCTGGAGCGGATCGACGGGGTCTCCGAAGTTCGCGTCTATGGTGGCGCGGAACGCGAGATGCAGGTCGTGGTGAACCCGGAGAGCCTCGCCCAATATCGCTTAACCGTTCCCCAGGTCGTCGTCGCGCTTCGTAGCGCGAATGCATCGATTTCTGCCGGCGCCGTCGACGAAGGTAAGCGCCGATACGTGGTGCGTACCGAGGGTGATTTCGTCTCTCGCGAGGCGGTGCGCAACGTCGTGCTACGGTCGGTAAAAGACGAAATGTCAGGCCGGGTGGCTCGGGTCACCGTGGCCGACGTGGCCGATGTAATCTTCGACTACAAAGAGCCAGTAGCTCGGATTCGAACAATGGGGCGGCCGGCGCTGGCCCTGCCAGTTTATCGGGAAACCGGGGCCAATGTCATCGACGTGATGAAAGGCGTTCGCGCGACTGTCGCCGAGGTAAACAAGAATTTCCTCGCCCCCGAACAACTCATCCTCACCCAGGTCTATGACGAGACCACCTATATTCATTCAGCTATCAATTTGGTGCAGCAGAATATCTATATCGGCGGCACCCTGGCGGCGATCGTGTTGATGCTATTCCTGCGCAGCCTTGGCGCCACCCTGGTGGTCTCCCTGGCAATACCGGTCTCGGTGATCGGCTCCTTCGTGGCAATGGCAGCGATGGGCCGGTCGATCAATGTCATTTCGCTGGCCGGCCTTGCCTTCGCAGTCGGCATGGTCGTTGATGCCGCGATTGTGGTGCTGGAAAATATTTACCGCCTGCGGCATAGCGGCATGCCAATCAAGGATGCCGCCTACCATGGCGCCAACCAAGTCTGGGGCGCGGTCCTGGTCTCGGCGCTGACCACGGTCATGGTATTCATCCCGATCCTGGTGATGGAACTTGAGGTCGGTCAACTTTTTCGCGATATCGCAGTGGCGGTCTCGGTTGCGGTGACCCTGTCCCTATTGGTCTCGGTCACCGTCATTCCGGCGCTCGCCAGCCGATTGCTGAAGGGCGATCTTCAAGACGTGGTAGCCCGGCGCCGGGTTCCCCTAGTCGATCCGTTCGCCAGCGGTTTCGTCGATATGATCTTGGCATTTACCAGGGCAGTATCGCGCCGCCGGAGCCTGGCGATCAGCGTTGTCGCTGGAATCATGGTGCTCTCCGGATTGGTGACTTTCCTGCTTCTGCCGAAACTCGACTACCTTCCCGATGGTAACCGCAACCTCATCATCGGCTATATCCTGCCGCCTCCAGGCTACAATCTGGAAACCATGACCACGATCGCCAGTAAGGTCGAGGGTGCGACCGAGGCCCTATGGGACCCCGAAAAGAGCCGCACCGAAATCGAGGATGGTACACCAACCATCGAGCAATTCTTTTTCGTCGCATTTCGCGCCAATACCATCGCTGGGGCCATCTCGGTCGACCCGCAACGCGTGGAAGAACTGATCCCAGTTCTTCGAAAATCCCTAACATCCGAGCCGGCGACTTTTGGTTTTTTCAATAAAAGATCGATTTTCGGTCGCGGTGTCGGCGGCGCCCGGTCCATTGATCTCGATGTTTCCGGCGGGTCTCTGGAGGAAATCGTCGGTGTCGCCCAACGCGCCTTTGGCAAAGTTGGTAAGATCCTGCCGAGCAAAGACGGCACACAAATACGGCCACGCCCGGCGCTGAGCCTCGGCGCCCCGGAAGTCCGTATCATACCCAATCGGCTGCGTTTGGCGGATAACGGCATATCGGCGCAGGACCTGGGCCAAACCGTGGATGCTTTCAATGATGGTTTACGCGTCGCCGAGATCACCGTCGAAGGCGAGCGCATCGACCTCACCCTTCGGGGTCCTCAGCGCCACATTCTGGCTACCCAAGGCATCAACGATCTACCGGTGGTCACCAATGACGGCATGATCGTCCCGGCCAGCACCCTGGCCGAAATCGTGGTTACCTCGGGGCCAACCGAGATTAGGCATCGCGAACGTCTTAGAACCATCACCTTGCAGATCAAGCCGCCGACCGACATGCCACTCGAAGTGGCGATGGACCTGATCAGAGGCGAGGTCATCCAGGTCCTGCAAGCAGAGGGCGTGCCGCCGGGTATCAAACTGCAAATGTCCGGTACTGCCGACAAGCTGACCGAAACCTGGGATGAGATGGTGGTGCATCTCGTGATGGCCCTGATCATCGTCTATTTGGTGATGGCGGTCCTGTTCGAGAGCTTTTTCTACCCGTTGATCATCATTCTCTCGGTACCGGTCGCGGCGGCGGGTGGCGTCATTGGGCTGGTATTGCTGAGCCAGTTCCAACGGCAGAACTTGGACATGCTGACGCTGCTCGGCTTCGTCATTTTAATCGGCATCGTCGTCAATAACGCCATCCTGTTGGTGCATCAGACCCTGCACCATCTTCGCGCCAACGCGATGGCGCCCGGTGCCGCTATCTTAGAAGCAACCCGAAACAGAATCCGACCTATCTTCATGTCTACCCTGACCAGCGTGCTCGGCATGCTGCCGCTGGTGGTGTTTCCAGGCGCCGGGTCTGAGCTTTATCGCGGACTAGGCTCAGTGGTAATCGGCGGTTTGGCTTTGTCCGCCGTGCTGACCCTGCTGATTATACCGCCGATGCTCTCGCTGTTCCTGGCGGCGATAGAGGGGAGCAGCGGCGCCAAGACGCCGGACCTACCGGCCAAGGCACCCGTGGAAGTGCCGGGACCCGCTGAATAGGCCCGCGTCGCGCGATCGGGATTACCGAGCGGTGCAAACCACGCCCGGAAAACCGTTGACCGGCGCGAGCCTGACAGATGAAGACCTCACCAACTGCAATCTCACGGATGCGTCGTTGGTGATGGAGCAGTTGGATGTTGCGATCACTGGCAAGGAATCTTAGATACCCTTGGTATTCGTCCCATAACGGTTTCTATTGATCGTATATAAACAGCATGAAATCGATACCTAGGATGCCAGACTGGGAGAAAAAATGATCGCAGTGCATCGAAATAGCCTGAAGAAAAATGGCTCTCCACTTGCACAACTAACAGTGCCAAAGGCGTTAGGTTTGAGGCGAAAGAGATGCTTGACCGTTGGTTCGGCTCTTGAAACCAATGATTTATCTCAGCGATGACCGATAAATCGAGGGCCCAACCGGATATAAGACAATGACGGAGCTGGGAAGACTTGAAACCCTGACTTGGATCAATCGGCAGTTGCAGGATCTCAAGATGAACGTGGTTGCGGACGTGTCCAAAAACAGAGATGACGCCTCTTTCACGCTCGGCGATGGTTTCATAGCCTATTCCTTGAAGGCTGTGAACGGTGAACCATTGCGCGACACCTCCATTGCCTATCACGAAATCACGGTCGAAAATAACAGAGTGACCGACGGCCACATCGCTCTGGCAATACGTTGTGAAGAGCTGGAGTGGAACGTACGGATCGACCCTCAATTTTATTCCGACTCAGCAAACCCCAGCAGCATATTCAGAGTGGTCGTTGATGGTTGGGCCTAAAACATCCCCTGAATCTCAGTCAGTAAGTCACTAAGGCGCAGACGATACGCTACGGACCAATTGAGTTGGATTTCTCGTCATGATGCCGGAAGCAATCCTGGAAGTTATCTCGCGCCACGAACAGTGGCTGCAGCGCAAGCCGGGCGGCGCACAGGCTGAACTTTCCGGCATGAACCTGTCCAGGTTTCAGCTAACCCGCGCGAATTTGCGGTCGGCCAGGCTTTCAGGCGCCAATCTGGCCCGCAGCAGGCTGTCTAATGCCGATCTCAGCTATGCCGATCTGTTCTGCGCCAATCTCGATGGCGCCGAGCTGAGCGGCGCCAATCTGACGCGAGCGGAGTTGCGCGGCGCGTCAATCCGCGAAGCCAACCTCTCCGGCGCCATTATGAAGGAAGCCGACCTTCGTGGCGGCGCGTTGATCAGCGATAATCCAGGCGGCGAGGCGATGCAGATACGCGCCAATTTGATGCGCTCGCAGATCGACGAAATTACAATGGGGCATGCCAATCTCTCCGGTACTAATCTTACCCGCTCCAACATGGTTGGCGCCAATTTGGAAAAGACGCTTATGTGTGGCGCCAATCTAACCGGCGTGATCCTGGAAGGGGCCAATCTCATCGGCGCGGATTTGTCCGGCGCTAATCTGACCGACGCTATGATCGTCGGAGCCAAACTGAACGGCGCCGATTTAAACGGGGCGATCCTCCATAACACAAGCCTGCGGGGAACCGATCTGCAGGGGGCCACGCTCGACAATGTCGACCTATCCATGGCGGATCTGACTGGCGCGCAATTGGTTTCTGGTACCGGCGACCGTTCGCGCACGGTCCGCCGAATCGTCGACGAACACGAGCTCTGGGTCCGTGAGCAGGGGCGCGGCGGCACACGCGCGGAACTGGCGAAGGTGGACCTATCGAATGTCGATCTATCGGACGTCAATCTCGCCGGCGCCAATTTGAGCGGGGCGATCCTGGAAGGCGCGATCATGCGGCGAACCAACCTAGTCATGGCGGATTTCGCCGGCGCCAACCTTCGCAACGCTGACTTGCGCGATGCCGATCTCAGGGGTGTCAATTTAAACAATGTCGATTTATCCGGCGCCATGCTGAACGGCGCAACGATGAGCGCCGTGGATATCCGTGACGCCAACGGTCAGGCAACCGGGCGTCTCTGGTCAGCCAACTTAGTCGGTGCTAATTTGCGCGGCGCCGATTTGTCCGGCGCGCAGCTCAAAGACGCCGATATGCAGGGAGCTGATCTGTCAGGAGCACGGCTGCAAGGTACGGTTTTGATGGGAGCAAAATACCAAGAAGCGATCATCGATCTCGAACAATTGGCGCGCGCGATCATCAATCCTGGTCGCCGGTCAAAAAACTGACCCCTATCGGTCACTCTCTTTTGGTAGGAAGAACACCACCGCGTTGCTGAGCAACATGGTCACGCCAAGCAGATAAAAAACTGCCGTCAGACCGAAGGCATCGGCAACCAATCCACCGGTTACCGGCATTAAAATATTGAAGCTGCTCTGGGTACCGAACATCAAGCTGGTCGCCGACCCCGCCATGTTCTTCGGCGTCAGGTCCATCATCCAACTTTGCACGACCGGCCGGATCGCGAATAGGGCAAAGCCAAGCAGCGTGATTCCGGCGACGAAAGCTATTCCATCTCCAAGAAAACTGAGCGAACAAATGATTATTGTCGAGGCGGTGAGTCCGGCCATGACAACCGGTCGGCGGCCGATCCGATCCGATAAGATCCCGGCCAGCGGTGTCGCGACCAACCCACCGGCTTGCAGAGCCGCCATCACCGCCCCCATCATGGCCGGGCCGGCCCCCGCGACATTGGCCAGATAGAGTGGCAGAAACACCGTCAAGCCGCTCTGCGTCATGCTGCGCAGCCCGCTCATGATACAGATCGACAAGATAATCCGATTTCGCAAAACGCCGGCTAAACTAAAGAAATAGGTCCGAAAGCCGAGACCAGGGTTGGACGTGCCGTGCATCGCCCGCCGAGCGCTGGGCCCAATCGCCAAGGCAAGCAATACCGCCACACAAAGCGCGGGTATCGCCGCCACCGAGGCGGTATCCTGCCAACTCATTCGGATCAGCACGATCCCCGCGACCAAAGGCGCCAAGGTATCACCAAGGCTGGCGCCAAGAGCATGGATTGACAGTGCATAACCACGGGTTCGTGGATACCGTTCGGAAAGATAGGAAAGCGCCGGTGGGTGCCAGAGATTTGCCATCACCCCCATGATCGCGACCATTGCCGCCAACCAAGCCAATGATCCCAATCCGTCTATCCCACCGAAGCCACCAAGACCGGCCAGCGCAATTGCCCCTACCGTTACCGCCGTCACCTGGAACAGCACCCGGCGGCCGGTCATATCGACCAACGGTCCGCTGCCAAAATTCGCCAGCAGCGAGCCGACATGCATGACGCTGACCAGCAAACCGGTGTCGGCATAGCTCAGACCCAGCGAGTTCGCAAGGAACGGCAGCAGCATGTAGAAGGTGGCGCCAATCCAATGTGTCGCTGCATGCCCCAAACCAACCATCGCAATCGGCACGTTATCGCGCAGACTCAAACCGGTTAGTTTCTCGGAAATTGACATTTAGGATATTCCAGGTTTCCGGCAGGTGACCCAATCTGACATTAATCGAACAACGCCGAGGGGTGCATCGCGCTTCGCGTGGTTTGTTGCTATAGACCGCTATCGCTCGGCTGATATTATAGATCGCTATTGCTGGCTGGGCGAACGCGGGGCGCGCCCGCCTCGATTGCCTTACCATGATTGCAGATCCGATGCTCGACTTCCTCGACCACGTCACGGCGCTGCCGACAAACGAGGCCACCACGCTTGTCATCATGCTCTTGGCGGGTCTGCTTATCCTAATCTTCACCGTGATCACCGGGGTGCCGCCGATGCCGACCCATCGCCTGGTATTACCGGTGATGTTCGACCTGATCGCAGGTGAGAAAACGCCACTGATCGCCTATGATTTGGGCTGCGGCTGGGGGCGCTTGGCCTTTGCCTTGGCGTCGCGGTTTCCGGGCGCCAAGGTGATCGGTATCGAGTTGTCGCCATTGCCCTGGCTGTTCTGCAAGGTGCGACAACTAGTGCAGCGCCGCCCGAACTTGGAAATTCGCTATGGAAATTTTCTACGCATGCCGCTTGGCGATGCCGATCTGGTCTTTTGCTACCTGATGATCAATGCGATGCGGCGCCTGCAGGCCAAGCTGGACCAGGAAGTCGGTGACGGAACCCTGGTGATCTCGAACAGTTTTGCGCTGCAGAACTGGCGTGCGGAGCGGATCGAGGTCGTCCCCGCCGCCATGTCGGCCTGGGTCTATCGCTATCGGGTGTCGGCGGACGGATCCCACCACCAGGTATCGAACGAAACGCCATAGAGAGGCGTGGTGCGGGGCCGCCGCATGCCGGCTCTCCAGGCCACGCGATCAGCGGAAAGATGGAACAATGGCACGACGTAGCGACCCGCCAGCAGCAGTCGATCCAGCGCCTTCACGGCAGTAACAAATTCCTCCCGGTCCCGCGACGTAGTCAGCTTGGTGATCATCCAGTCGATCGCCTCTGATCGGATACCCGGATAGTTTCGGCTACCCGGCCGGGACGCAGCGGCGCTGCTCCAATAATGCTCTTGTTCATTGCCTGGCGACAGCGACATCGCCCAATGATGGATGACCATGTCGAAGTCGAAATCCAGCAAACGGCGTTGAAATTGCGCGGTGTCTACAGTGCGCACCCGCAACTTGATTCCCAAGATTTTCAGAGCATTGGCATAGGCAAGCGCCAACTTCTCCTCGCGCGGATGCACCAGCGGCAATTCCAAAACCACGGGGGCGCCGGCGGCTGGGTCAAACAGAACGCCCTGGCGCACTTGAAACCCGGCTTGCCGCAGCAACGCTTGAGCTTGGCGTAAATTTTTCCGGTTGCGCCCGCCTCCATCGGTCTTCGGGGGTCGATACCCATGCTCTATATCGACCGCCGGGATCTCAGCCAGATAAGGATCGAGCAAGGTTTTTCCCCGCCGGTCCAACGGATCTGATGCCGCCAATAAGCTGTTGTCGAAATAGCTTTGCGTGCGCGAATAAGCGCCATGGAACAGGGTTCTGTTAGACCATTCAAAATCATAGGCCAGGATCATCGCCTCGCGTACAGCCGGCGACCCGAAGGGCCAGCGGCGTGTATTCATCGCAATACCGTACATTCCAGACGGTCGACCATGCGCGATTTCGCCGCGCTGCGCCGCGCCGTCACGTAGCGCCGGAAAATCATAGCCGGTGGCCCAGCGAACCGGGTCCGGCTCCAACCGGATCGAGGCCGCGCCGGTCTTGAATGCCTCGAACGCCGCCGAAGCGTCACGGTAATAGTCATATCGGATCGTCTCGAAATTGTGCTGGCCCCGCCGCACCGCCAGATCCGCACCCCAATAATCCGGATCGCGGGCATAAACGACGGCGCGGCCCGGCTCCACCGACGCAAGGCGATACGGACCACTGCCCACCGGCAGGGTCATTCCAAGCCGTTCAAAATCCCGGACCTGGTAGACCGCACGCGGCAATACCGCCATCAATCCCATGATCAACGGCATCTCCCGGTCGACCGGCGGCGCGAACGACATCCGGACCGCATGCGGCCCTACCTGCTCGACCATCTCGACCCGGCGATAGAACCCCCGCTGGTTGGCCAACCCCTGATCCTTCAGCAACTTCCAGGAGAAAATCACATCATCGACGGTGACCGGCGCACCGCCCTGGAACCGGGCCTTGGGGTTGAGATGAAAGATCACCCAGCGACGGTCGTTCGGTACCTCGACACGCTCGGCAAGCAGTCCATAGAGCGTGAACGGCTCATCACCAGAGCGTGTCAGCAAGCTTTCGAAAACCAGCGATGACACACCGGCCGCTGGTACTCCAACCAGACTATAGGGGTTCAGCGTATCGAAGCTCCCGACCGGCGCGACCCGCAACGCGCCACCCTTCGGAGCATCGGGATTCACATAGTCGAAATGATTAAAATCGATCGCGTATTTCGGAACGCCGTGCATCGCGATGCCATGAACTGGCAACCACAGCTTTTCTGAGGCCTGGCCAAGCGCCGGAACGGCGCCGATCAGCATCGCCAGAAACACCACGGTAAATGGGCGCCAGGCGGTCATCGTGATCATCATGCCGGGACGCGTGATCAGCTGAAACGCCGTGGCCGTAGCCCGGTCTGGAACCATGAGATGAAGCCGTACATATCAAATACCGGCAAACCGGTATGCGCCGCAATGGCATCGGAATATGGCGTCATATTGGTGCATTCCAGCAGGATCGCCCCGACATTAGGGTGCCGTTCCACCAAGGCGTCCGCCGCCTGCAGCAGATCCCGCTCGGCGGCCTCGACATCAAGGCGTTCCTCGTTACCCACAATGACCCGGGTGAATTCTCCACCAAGCTCATCCGTCCCGACCACCGGTGCATCCAGGGGCACATTGGCGGCGGCGAGATGATCCGCAGTTAGGCTCGCCGAAGAAATAGTCAGCACGCCAACCCGTTTGCCCGGCGGCAACAGCGACTGGATCATCGGGTATTGCATCAAGGATGACGTCGCGACCGGCACCCCAACAGCCGTGGCCAGATCGTTTTGGATCAACGATAGGAAACCGCAATTGGTGGTGATGCCATCGCACCCCATCTCCACCAGCTCCTGGGCTGCGTCAATAAAAGCGTTCTGCAACCCAACCGCCCGTTGACGGACCACCCGGTCCGGACTGGCGCCCGATACAACCCGATAGTGCACAGGGAAAGGCCAGGTGCCGGCATTGCCTATATCACCGGGAATACGCGGGAAACGTGCTTGCAACATCAGGATCCCAACGCTGGCGCCTTGGATCGCCTTGCCTCCCATCGCAATGCGGGCCATGAAACAGTCTCCTTTGGTCAATGCGTAGACGATACGGTGCCGTAACCACCCCGTCGATGCAACGACGGCTTCCTTCCCCGCCCGGCTCTGAATAGGATGATCGCAATCGCGTTGGGTGAAACCAAGCCAATCGCCGGGAGCCTCGACATGCCGAAGATCAACGCCGAGCGTCTACTAAAGGATCTGCGAGACCTGCGGGCGATTGGAACGGTCGGCCACGGGGTGGTCCGCCCGGCATTCAGCGATACCGACATGGAAGCGCGGCGCTGGCTCAAGAAGCGCTACGAAGAAGCCGGGCTGGACGCGACCCTGGACGGGGTGGGGAACGTGCTTGGCCGCTCGCGTAAGAACGGGCCGGCGCTGATCATCGGCTCGCATTCCGACACCCAACCCGAGGGAGGCTGGCTCGACGGCGCGCTTGGCGTGATCTATGGGCTGGAGGTCGCGCGGGCCTGCGCCGAGGACCCTGAGACCGCCGACCTCCCCATCGATGCGGTTTCCTGGCAGGACGAGGAAAGCAATTTCCTCGGCTGCCTTGGCAGCCGGTCCTGGTGCGGTGCCCTTGATCCGCTGGACGAAGCCGCCGCGACCGGGCCCGATGGAGAATCCCTGGCGGACGCCCTGGTCCGCACCGGCCTGGCCGATGTGCCCAGACTGGCCATCGAGGAGGGCCGTCATGCCGGCTATCTCGAGGCGCATATCGAACAGGGAAGCTATCTGGAAGATGCCGGGGAGCAAATCGGCGTGGTCACCGCCATCGTCGGCATCCGCGGTATGCGTATCGTCTTCACCGGCGAGCAGAACCATGCCGGCACCACCACCATGGCCCGGCGCAAGGATGCCGCCGCCGCGATGTTCGAGATGGCGCACCGGATCAATCAGGAGTTTCCCATCGTCGCCAACGAACGCACGGTCTGGACTATGGGTGATGCGACGATCGAACCAGGCGCCTCATCGATCGTGCCAGGCAGGGCCGAGCTAACGTTGCAGTTCCGCGATCAGGACGAGGCATTGCTCAACCGTCTGGAGGGCATCGTCCAGGCAATCGGCGCCGAGATCCATGACCGGGGACGGATTGGCGCCGAGGTACTCTCGTCGCGCACGCCCATCAAGCCGTCAAAAATGGACGACGGATTTCAGGCTCATATCGACGCGGCGGCGGAGCGGACAGCGCCTGGGTGCTGGCGCCGGATGCCCAGTGCCGCCGGCCATGATCCCATGGTGATCCACGAGAAACTCCCTTGCGCCATGCTGTTCATCCCATCGATCGCTGGCATCAGTCACGATTTCGCCGAGGATAGTCACGATGCAGATATCGTCGCCGGTTGCCAGGTCCTGGCCGACGCCGCTGCCTCGATCCTGCAAGAAGCCCAGGCCAAGAGCCGCTAGAAAGATCGATGATGGAAGATTCAAAGATCGAAGCCAGCGCCCAATTCCTGGCCCGGGCGCGTCTCGGCGGCGCCCCCACGCCCGTCCCACCGCCGCATCTAACGCCAAGCACCGAGCGCGAAGGTTACGAAGTCCAGGTGGCGCTGCACCACATATTGGCCAATAGCGGCGCCGGTCGTCTGGCCGGCCACAAGATCGGTTGCACCACTGCGGTCATGCAGACATTCTTGAACATCGACCATCCATGTGCCGGCCAAGTCTTCACGACCGCCGAGTTCCACGAGCGCATCGAGTTACCCCTAAAACGTTTTCACCACATCGGCGTCGAGTGTGAGATCGCCGCGCGACTTGGCAGTGATATGCCCGGCGCCATTGGCCCCTATACTAAACAAAGGGCCGCCGACGCTGTTTCGGCGCTGATGGGGGCCATCGAATTGGTCGATGACCGCTACGAGAATTATTTCGCGCTGACGGCGCCGGTGCTGATCGCCGATGACTTCTTCAACGCCGGCGTGGTCCTGGGGCCGGAGCAATCGGACTGGCGAGATCTTGATCTAGCGAAAATCCTCGGCACCCTGTTTATTGATGGTGAGGCCCACTCGACGGGCCTGGGCGCGGATATCCTCGGCCATCCGATGGAAGCGCTGGCCTGGCTCGCCAATCACAGGGCCAGCCTCGGCCAACCGCTACGCGCCGGAAGTTTCGTCATGCTGGGTAGCGTGGTGAAGACGGTATTCCTCGACAGGCCCGCTGAGGTCAGTGTGGAGCTTGAGGGGTTAGGCCGGGCCGAAGTGCGGTTCGTCTAGCAACCGGCGTCTCTATGCCGCTGGTCAATCAGCCTCGATCGCATCTACTTTCGATCTATAGAACGCGACATAACCCTTGATCACCTCGGCTTCATCGAACGGGTTTTCGTATGACCAGACCGCGTTCTCGGCTCTCTTTCCGGATGCTTCGAGGGACCAATACGACGCATCCCCCTTGAAAGGACAATGGCTGGAGTGATCGGTTCGCTTGGCCAGATCCATCCGGACGTCTGATTGCGGGAGGTAATAGGCGACCGGGTAGTCTTCTTCCTGGAGCGCGATAGCATTCTCGCTGTCGGCGACGGTCTCGCCATTGAAAACAACGCGGATACGGCGACCGGCCGGCTGATAACCCATGCGGCGATCCGGTTGGCGCACAAAACCTGGAGCGGGGTTGAAGTCGGGCATCGGAAACTCCTTGACCATTGTTGCTTCGGTTACCTTGCGAGATGGGAGCCCGCCCGGCAAGATCAATCAGCCACTTCACTAGACCAGCGCATAACCATCATTTCCTCCCCTAACCGCGCCAGCTTGACCACTGCGAAACGGGCTCAATAACAGATCACTACCGGATTATCGATTCGCCCTGGCTGAGCCCTGAGGGCATGGTAAATGCCGCCATCTTGCTCTATCGTTATGTTCCGCTGGAGAGTGTATATGCGGTTTTCCCTGCCCTAGACCGAGCCCGGGAGGTGTCATGCTAGGTTGGCTATATCTACCAGCTCTTCTGGCAACAGACGGTCGGCAAATTTTCCGAAACCTTCATCCGCAATCTTGAGGATGCCACGACGCTCTCCTTCGGGGACGTTTGCCGTCACCTTTGCACGGCGGTCCTTAAGGCTGGCTAGTTTGAGGGCGCCAAGAAAGAAAACCAGGCTAATGCTCGCACGGCGATCCCGCACGCGATAAAGGGCGGCCCAACCCGATTAGAAATCGCCCTGGCCGACCTCGCCGCGGCGGTAGCCTAATCCAGTTGCAAGGATTTTCGCATCGCCGCCGCCGCCGCATCAAGCACCAGATGAGACTTGTCGAGCATCCGGGTCAAATTGATGAAGCCGTGCACCACCCCACCATAAACCTCGAGTTCCGCCGACACGCCGGCGGCGCGCAAGCGACGTTTCATCTCAACCGAATCCTCGCGCAGCACGTCAAGCTCGGCGGCAAAAAGATGCACCGGCGGTAACCCAGCCAGATCGGCCCTCATTGAAGAGAGCAGCGGATCATCGAGATCGCCGTCCGGCCCGGCATAAGCGCGCCAGTACCAACGCATGCCATCAAAGCTCAGGCCGAACCGGCCATCGCCAAACTCAGTGAATGATTGGCTCTGACAACTCGCTTCGAAAGCGCCGTAGAACGAGAGCACCGCCTTGATCGGGCTATCGCCCACGTCGCGCAACGATAGAGCGGTCGCCATCGCAAGATTGGCGCCAGCGCTATCGCCGCCTACCGCGATCGCACCAGGATCAAGGCCTATCTCGCCGCCATGGTTTTGAACATGCCGCACCGCTGCAACGCAATCGCCCAAAGGGACGGGGTGCGGATCTTCCGGAGCCAAACGATAATCAACCGCTACAACGGCGCAGCCCGATTTTAACGCCAGAAACCGCATCGCCCGATGATGAGTTTCTAACGAGCCAACCACCCAACCACCACCATGATAATAAACGATCGCCGGCAATGGGTACCCGGTTTCTGGATACAGAATGCGAACCGGTACCGAACCATGCGGCCCAACGACCGTGATATCCGAGACCTTGGCCATTTCCGGCAGATCTTCGTTCCACCAGCGTCGCTCAATAGCCATCCTGCGCCGCGCCGCGACGGGGTCGGGCGGAGATGGGAGCGGACCCAGAGCCGCTTCGACGGCGATCTCCGCATTGCGCCGCATCACCGCGACCATCTGCGGGTCCAGCCGCGCATCCGGCGCCATATCCGTCATCATGCTCTCCTGAACCTGTGCTTAGCTCCAGGAGGTAACAATTTTTTGCAACCGATGGGAAGAGGGTTAGGTTGTCCCATCGCAAAGGTAGCAATGAACAGAGTTTAGCGCGGTCGGGCCTCAAAGCCTCCAGGAGGAGGCGGCTCACCTCACTCCAAAAAAAACACACCGAAATTAGTGAAATTACCTGGAAATAATTGATCTATAATTACCATTAAATTATTCATATATATATGAATATACTTTTATATATATGTTAAAATATTATTTTAATAACAATAAAAAAAATTTCCTAATATTTAGTCTGAAAGTCGACCACCCCTCGGTGGATATGAATTCTTTGTACATTATTCGATCTATGACGATTTTTTAGACATTGCTGGCCAACCTCTATTTTACCGCCATTTTATACATCTACACTTTTAACGGTATCGGCAAGATCTACGGGTGGCCGGTCCTCTATCCGAAAATGAATCAAATCAGTTGGCCGGTCGCAACCGGTCTTTTCATTGGAATCGATCCTAGATTGGATAAATGTAAGTGCCGAGCCTCGGTTGAAATTGCGTGTACACCGCTGTCCTGACGCAAACGACCAGCCTAAATAATTCGAGCGTGATTAATTTGTTGGAAAGCAGCCTGGCCGTCGCGATCAGCGCTCCGGCAACCCGGTTCTCCAAGGCCAAAATCCAGGAAACGCTCAAGCTTTCTCTTGGACAAGAATTCAACCTGCTGGATGTTGCCGGAGTCACCCCCCTCAATCTCCGCCAAGAACGGGTGCGTGAGGCCACACCCAACGAAAGCGCTCTCACCGTCACAACGGCGGCCACCTAGGCTCAACAACACGCCGTCGCTGAAGGCGCCAATCCTGAGCGATCCGAGCGCCCAGCCTCAAGCCCCGAACAAGCACGATAGAAGTGAATTACAGGCGTGAGCCAGTGGTCTAATCGAAGCCGGTTCCACCCGACCCGCTTGTTGCATCAGTCCACTACTATATTAATCTGATCGAAACCGAACCGCTCATCAATACGGATGAGAACCACCCGTATCGGGCACGCGACTAGGCGCGTAGCAGCTGTTCCAACGCCTCGAACAAGGTGTCGATATCCGCGGTGTCGTTAAACAGATACGGACTAACCCGGATCGCGCCGCCGCGCAGACTGACATACACCCCCCTTGCTTTTAGGTTGTCGATCAGATCATCAGGCAGAGGTTTTTGGGGCCAAAGACCGATGAAGTGGCCGACCCGTCTTTCGCGTGGCGGAACGACGAAGCCGATCGCGTCAGCCCGCTCGGCGATACGATCGGTCAAGACCCGAAGGCTACTCTGAATTTCCGCGGCACTCCAATCCACGATCCGCTCCAGCGCCGAGGTGCTCATCGGCAGATGGATCATGCTGTCGGCGGCCCCCATGTCGAAGCGACGGGCGCCGGGCGTATAGACGTCGGAGTAACCCGGCGTATATTCCATCGACGGCGCGCTTCCCCGACCCTGGTGATTATCCTCCACAGGCTCCCCATCCTGGCGGTGTGGCGCCACATACATAAACCCCATCATGTCCGGGCAGAGCAGCCATTTATAGGCCGACGCGATCATGTAATCCGGCTTAATTCGGGCGATATCCGTGGGCATCGCGCCAATCGACTGGGTCGCATCAACCACCAGGGGAATACCACGCTCGCGGCAAATTTCCCCGATGGCCACCAGATCCAGAACAGAGCCATCGGTCCAATGGCAATTCGGCAACGCAACCAAGCCGGTTTGTAGGCCAATCGCCTCCAGCACCCCCGAGGTCCAGTCGAAATCCGCCGACCTCGCCACAACCCGCAACCGTCCGCCATCCCGCTCGGCGCATTTTTGCCAAGCGTAGTAGTTGGAGGGGAACTGCCCTTCCAGCACCACGATTTCTTGGCCTTTGCCGACAGACAGATTCCGCGCCGCCGCCGCGACCGCATAGCTGGTGGAAAAGGTAATCGCCACATCCTCGGCGGTGGCGCCGATCAGGCCACCGAACAAAGCCCGACACGCCTCCATTTCGGCGCTGACATTGGCACGCTCCGGATCCCAGGGGTGAAATTTGCGCGCAACCCCCCGATGACCAGCCTCGGCACTCGTTTTAAGGCAGGGCGATTGCGCGGCACAGTTCAGATAAATGATTCCGTCGGGGATATCGAAAAGATGTTTTTGGCTGGCGAGCGGCATCACATCGGCTCCAAAATACAAAGGAAAGTGGCCTGAATAAGGCTGAGAGTTTACCTGAAGCAAAGCCAACCGAAACCAAAACGATCGGTGATACTTGCGATATCAAGTATCACCCGATTCCAGGCATCCCTATTCTAGACGTCAAAGCATCTCGCCGACCGCGTGCCCACCCTGGATCGCCGCCAGCAGATTTCGCGGCGACCGACAATCACCAGCCAGATGAACGGGCGCCCCCTCCAACTCGCCGGCAAGGGCATCGCGCGCCTGGCGCGGCGTGGCGTAAACGATTAGCGAGACTCCCTCCAGCATCTCCTCGGCGCCGCTAAACACATTGCGCAAGTGCAGGCATTGGCCCTCGAAACCAACGGTCTCAAGCGATGGCCGGATCTCGGTACCGGCCCCATAGAGCCGGCGATACACGCCGATGGCGCTGCAGTGGTTGACTTTGCCGGCAATGTTCGGGCGCGAAGAGATCAGGACCACCCGACTGAACCGTTCGGCCAGCAGGTCGGCAACGCCATAGATCGCCGCCCCGTGATCCTCGTCCACCAGCACCGCGAGACTGCCGGCGATTACCGACCGCCCCGCCGTGCCTCCGCCAGCAACATAATCTCGGGCTGAAACCAAGGCTTCGCCGGCTTGTAAACCAACTGGCAGACGTTGGGACGATCCGGTGGCCAGGACCACGGCATCGGCATCATATTCGGCGATATTTTCGGCGGTGGCGGTGTGGTTGAAAATGAACTCGACGCCGTAACGCTCCCCGAGACGCTGCTGATGCTCGATGATCCGGCCAATCTCGGCCCGGCCCGGCAGAGCTGCCTCGTGCCGCAGAGACCCGCCAAGTTGGCCCGAGGCACTGAACAGGGTTACCCCATGGCCGCGCGCCGCCGCGACCCAAGCGGCCTCCAATCCGGCTGGCCCAGCGCCGACCACCAACACCCGACCGACATGCTCCGCCGGGGTTGGCAACCGGTTCGCCTCACCGACCTGGCCAATATGCGGGTTATGGTGCTCGGCCACGGGCTTGCCGAGATGCACCTCGCCCCAGGAGAAATTATCGAAGACGCAGGGCCGAATATCCAGCGGCCGACCTTCTCTGGCCTTGTCGGCCCAGGCCGCGTCGGTGATCAGCGCCCGGGTCATGCCGACCAAATCGCCATGGCCATCGGCCACCACTTTCTCCGCCAGTTCCGGCGAGCCGATCCGACCGAGCGCCATCACCGGCACCCCAGCGGCGGCGGTACGCATACGCTTGTGCAGATCGATGAAATGACCGGGCTTGAAATAGAGATCGGGAACGTGGGTCTCCAGGCTGAGACTGAAATTCCCCTGACCATAGGCGAAATAGTCAACCCCCCCGGTCTTGGCTAGTCTGGCAGTAATTCGCTCAGCCTCGTCAGAATCGACGCCGCCGGGCACGCCTTCTTCCGCCGGCATCTTCAACCCGATGATGAAACCGTCGCCACAACGGGCGCGGATACCTGCCGCGATTTCACGCACAAAACGCGTTCGCCCTTCCAGATCCCCGCCATAGGAATCCTCGCGGGTGTTCGAAGCTGGGGAGAGGAATTGCATAATCAGATAACCGTGCGCGCCATGTAGTTCCACCCCGGCAAACCCACAAGCCGAGAGCCGGACCGCCACGCTGATGTAGGCCTCGATCACCCGGCGCGCCTCACCTGTCGACATCACGTGCGGAACGGTCCAGCTATAGGGATCGGGCAGGTCGGACACGCCGATGGGCGACTTGGTCGGATGCCAAAGCTGTTGGCGCCCAGGATGCCAAAGTTGCCCAACCAGGGCCGCTCCCTCGCCATGAACATCCCCCGCGATCGCCTTAAAGGCCGCATCATTGGTGTCGTCGAAACCGGTGACGGTCGAGGATTGGGCGATCGCCTCGGGGTCCACGGCAATGATCTCGGTCACCAGCATGCCAACCCCGCCCTTGGCCCGCTCGATCAGAAAATTGCGCCAAGGCTCGGTGATCCGATTGTCACGAGCGAAATTCGTCACCGTCGCGCACAAGCAAACCCGGTTACGCAACCGCCGCCCGGCGATCTCGATCTCGGAAAACAACGTGGGATAATGAGGTGCCGGCATGGTGGGAATTCCGCCTAAAGGATATACGGCGGCGAGTGTAGCAGCGACCAGGCCGCCGGGTCATCGCCAAGTTCGATGTGTATCCCGGTGGGTGTCCCGAACAACCTTGCGGGTTACGCGCCGCAATCGCTGATCCAGCTGACGGTGTTGCACGCCAAGCGATGTTCTTGGACCAAGCCAACATATAGCCGTACGAAGCCTATGCGCTGACCGATGTCATGGAAAATGGGGCTGTAGATTTCGGCTACGCGGTAATAACCTAACCCTTACGACAAAATGACCAGTCTCGGTCCGCCCGGTTTGGATCACTCCACCGCTTCGACCATCGCCGTGGTTCCGTGCAAACCGAAGCGGTCGAGCAAACTTCGGCCCCAGCGGTCGACGTTTTTGTTAAACAGATCCCAGCCCTTGAGATGAGCCTGCCGCGGCTGCGCGCCCGGTCGGCCAAGTCGATGGGCACCGTGCATAGTCCAACGGTCGATCATCTCTCGGGTTATCTCGGGATGAAATTGCGTGGCGATGGCGTTCTTGCCATAGCTGAAGGCCTGATTGGGGAAGATATCCCCGGTTGCCAGCAGGGTCGCGGTCTCCGGCGCATCGAAGCCTTCGCGGTGCCACTGGTAAAAGATATCCGACTCCTCGAACCAGGCACGCCCGGCCTCGGTCGGATAAATCTTGGTGAACCCGGCTTCGATATGGCCGGCGTCGTGTGTGCTAATCTTGGCGCCCAGCACCCGTGCCAACAACTGACCGCCCAGGCAGAGGCCAAGAAAAGGGACTTCGGCGCCCAGAATCTTGGGGATGAAATCGAGTTCCTTCCTGATCCCATCCATTGCGCAATCATTGGCGCTCATCGGGCCACCGAACATGACCACTGCGGCATAGGGCTCGGCGCTCTCGGGGACTGGATCGCCCATACACGGACAACAGCGCTCAAACTTGTAGCCGCGTTCGGAGAACAGGGTCGCCATATGCCCGGCGACTGAATGTTCTTGGTGAACAAATAAGAGAACTGTATCCGACATAGAGTCCATCATTTTCGGAGCAGGAATTCGCGACCAACTTTCACCAGGGGGTCGCCGTCATAATCGATGATATCGGCGGTCGCATAGGTCTCGCTCCACTTTTCCGGAAGATAGGAGCCGGTGCCGACCATATCTATTGGCGCTTCGGCGAGGGCCATGACACGGCATTTCTCGGGCGAAAAACCGCTTGAGCCAACGATCTTGGCATTTGGAAACCCGGCCTTGTTCAAGGCTTCGCGTAAATGCCAAATCGCGGCCGCGGACACGCCGGTTCCGATTAGGTGACGCAACTCCGCCTCGGAACGGTAACCACGGATCGCCTGTGTGGCGTTGCGCTCCAGCACCGCGTAGGATTCAGCTGTATCCAACCCCTCCACGTACCGCCCGCCATGGGTGTCCAGACGGAGCGCCACCTTGCCCTCGGCGGCGAGAGCCGCGAAGTGCCGGCAGACCTCCAGGGAATCGGTGATTTCCTGGCCGAAAAAGTCGACCAGAACAGTTAGATTCTCATCTGGGTGGGTCTCATGGAACATCTCGGCGGCGCGAAGAGTGGAGCCGGCATACCCGATCATCGCGTGGGGCATGGTACCAAAGCCCTGGTTCTGGCCAAAGAAATGCGCGGTTTCGTCGGTGGCATTGCCAATGAAGCCGATAGCGCCGACTTTATTCTTCGCTTTTTTTGAGCCGACGCTGGCGCCATAGGCCATCAATTCGGCCATGTCAGCGCCGGCGCAATGCCGGGCATCCATCGCCAAGAATGCAACCTTCGGCAATTCGACGCACATGATATAGGCGTTATAGGCGGCCACGCAGGCGGCGCCCAGCTTCTGCAAGAACTGTGTTTCCAAGTCGACGAGGTGAAACAACGAGCCGGTGATGTAGACGATTGGCTCTCCGGCCCCGACCCAGGCGCCCTCGTGGTGATTGAGATCGATCTTGATATCGGCCCCACGCTCCTTAGCCACGCCGGTCAACCATTGCACCGCCAAATTCGGTGCACAGGTAACCGGGCGGCGCATGAATACGGCGTAGGTAACCTGACGGTCACCGAATTTCTCGACGATATCCTTGGTCCGCAGGAAATATTTATCGACATAGCGTGACAGAGATTGATTGTCAGGATGAGCCGCGTTACGCGGCGCGACCGGTCGGCGCATATCGTCCGCCGCCTCCTGACCGGCGTTGGATTTGAGTGCGCTCATCGATCGCCCCAACCAGCTGAAAAAATGCCGCTATTGAACGTTAATTAACTTATTGGCCCGGCCACACGCTGCGGTCAAGATGCGATAGAAACCTTGGGTGCCGAAAAGTCTTCACGGCTTTGTTTCAGCATTTCAGCGATCAGGAACGCCAACTCCAGGGACTGCGAGGCATTGAGCCGTGGATCGCAATGGGTGTGGTAACGATCCGCCAACGCCGACTCACTGATCTCCTGAGCCCCGCCCAAGCATTCGGTTACATCCTGGCCGGTCATCTCGAAATGCACACCGCCCGGATACGTCCCCTCGCCGCGATGCACGTCGAAGAAGCCACGAACCTCGGCAAGAATACGATCGAACGGTCGAGTCTTATAGCCGGTGGACGACGTGATGACGTTGCCATGCATCGGATCGCAGGACCAGACGACGGTTCGTCCTTCACGTTCGACGGCACGAATTAATGGCGGCAGCTTTTCATGCACCTTGTCCGAGCCCATCCGGCAAATCAGCGTGAGCCGACCAGGATCATCGGTGGGGTTAAGAATATCAATCAACCGGATCAACTCATCCGGATCCAAGCTCGGTCCACATTTCAAGCCGATCGGGTTGTGAATGCCGCGCATATACTCGACATGCGCCCCATCCGGCTGCCGGGTCCGGTCACCGATCCAGATCATGTGCGCCGAGGTGCTGTACCAACCTTTATCGTCGGTGATCGTGTCCTGGCGGGTCATCGACTCCTCGTATCCAAGCAGCAACGCCTCGTGCGAGGTGTAAAAATCCGTCTCGCGAAGCTGTGGCGTGTATTCCGCCGTCAGCCCACAGGCACGCATGAACCGAAGGCATTCGTCTAGCCGATCGGCCAGTGCCTCGAAACGCTCTCCCTGTGGTGATTTCGAGACAAAGCCCAGAGTCCAACGATGGATTTCCTCCAGATTGGCGAAACCTCCCTGGGCAAAGGCCCGTAGCAGGTTGAGGGTCGAGGCCGATTGATTGTAGGCCTTTAACAGGCGCTCCGGATCGGGCTGCCGGCGGGCCGGATCGAACTCGATGCCGTTAACGATGTCGCCACGATAACTCGGCAACTCGACATCACCCTGCTTTTCCGTCGGACTGGAGCGCGGCTTGGCGAATTGCCCGGCAAGGCGCCCGACCTTGACGACCGGCATACCGCCGCCAAAAGTCAGCACGACCGCCATCTGCAGCAACACCCGGAAGGTGTCGCGAATATTATTAGGTGAAAATTCGGCAAAACTCTCGGCGCAATCACCTCCTTGCAGCAGGAAGGCATCTCCCGCTGCGACACGGCCTAGCGCCGCTCTCAATCGCTGCGCCTCACCTACAAAAACCAGCGGCGGGAAACCCGCAAGCTCAGCCTCGACGGCAGCCAGACGCTCAGCGTTGGGGTAATCCGGAACTTGGCGAATCGGGAAACCTCGCCATGATTTTGGGCTCCAAGAAGATGCCATTTCCAAATCCTCCGATCATACCCGAGGCGGCCAAGTGCCAAGGTTTATCCGTGCCGAAGCGGAGTACTATCAGCCGAATCGGCGCAAGTGAAGTACTTCCAGAGCCTCTTCCCGCACTCGTCAACCTTGCATCGCCATCCAGCAGGAACAAAAATAGGTCTCGCTCGCCACGATCCGGGACGCCCGTCCATCGTCGGGACAATTCTATCCAATGTCACCGAGTGCAGATCACCGAAAGGGGCTTTCAGCCCGGAGAAACGACCGACCATCACCGCCATTGGTTCGATTGCATGGTAATTCCAGTCATCGGGCAGCTCTATTGGCCCTGCGTCGAGATTAAACACGATGTAATCAGCGCAGATGATCAAAAAAGTTGCTCATATAAATGGAAATTAAGCTGCAAGCAGAGTAACCATCAACGGCATGACAGCAAACGCGGGCGTTTTTTTTGATGACTTTAGACCGTTCCCCCGCCCCCAATCTCGGCACTGAATCAGTATTGCAAGGCGAATGGACGAACCAAGCTCTCCAAATGGTAGATCGCCTTGGGGTCGCACTCAAGCCGGCCAACTGCGTGCTGAGCAACGCCATCAAATCTCCCACACCGGCGGAACCGTTACAGTCAACGTAACCCGGGTGGGTGAGAAAATTTTGCCCAAGATGATCGATGCCGACGTCGGCATGGAACCCGGAATATTGGCGCGAACCCGCGCCGGACATTTGGTTGAATCGACAGAAGGTACTGAGCATAAAGCCGGCAGTGGGCTTGGCCTGGCAATTTGCCGGGACATCCTCGAGACCCATGGCGGGCGTCTTCAGCTGGAGAGTGAGCCAGGGCGCGACGGTAACGAACGTCTTTCCCTTGAAATAGATCCAGTCGATCGCGCAGACCGAAGGATTGCAAGATGGCGGTGATTGACAAATTTCCGAGAGATTATAGCCAGGCTCGGGACCGCTTCATCTGCGCCGCTCAGGCTCTTCGAGCGGATACGCGCGTCAACCTCGACTCGATCGCCCACCCTCTGGAAGCGCCGAATGGCGAGGCCTTGTCAACGGATGTTGCGGTGATCGGCGACCCCAACGCGAAGCGGGCCTTGGTCCTGATATCCGGCACTCATGGCACCGAGGGCTCCTGCGGTTCCGGGTGCCAGGCCGCCTGGCTGCGATCCGACCGCCCTAAATCACTGCATGAGACCGTTAAGGTGGTACTGATCCACGCGATCAATCCGCATGGCTTTGCCCATGTCCGCCGGGTGACCGAGGACAATGTCGATTTGAACCGAAACTTCGTCGATCACGGCGCTCCTTATCCGGAGAACGCCGCCTATGCCAGCCTTCATGATCTGTTACTGCCGGAATTTTGGACCCCGCAGGCGCGAGCGATCGCCGACCAGGGGCTGGAAACCTATGCAGCCGAGCACGGCCAATTCGCGCTGCAGGCAGCGATCAGTCGCGGCCAGTTCAGCCACCCGGATGGACTTTTCTTTGGCGGCCATGCCCCGACATGGTCGAACCGCACCCTTCGAGCACTGTTAAAGGAGCACGCGGGCAGCGCCAGCAACGTCGGGCTGATTGACTATCACACTGGCCTTGGCCCCTATGGATCGGCGGATTTGATCAGCGACACTCTGCCCGGCTCTGATACCTACCGACGGTTGGAGCGCTGGTACCGGAACGGCCTTAGTTCGCCGAGCGCCGGAACATCCACCTCAGCGCCGCTCGCCGGCACGATGCAGGTGGGGGTGCGCGAAGCGCTGCCAAACGCCCAACTGACCCTGATCGCCGCCGAATTCGGAACCTACCCGGTGCGCCGGGTTTTCAATGCCTTGCGCGGCGATCATTGGTTACACGCACGCGGCACCCAGGATGAGGCACTCCGAAAAGTGATCAAGGTGGAAGTCTCCAAGGCGCTTTATCCGGACGAGGACGACTGGAAGGAAATGGTGGCCTTGCGCAGCCGGCAATTGGTCGACCGGGCCCTCGACGGGCTGGCGCGGGGGTAGTGAACCCGCGAGATTTGCAGGCGGTTCCTGCCGACCCGATAGACGGTGGGGTCAAAATCTGGATTGCACGATGCCAACAGCGTGGCTTTTGCTGTGCTCTTCCGGGCGCCAGTTGAGCGCGATCGGTGCGACCAACCAGGCGGCGCAGGCCGACATGAGTGGGCCGTGTTGGGTGACCGCGTGTCGTAACCTCGTTAATAGTTATATAATTTCGACGAAACGGCTGTTTGCGAGGGTACCCAATTGATTTGCTCTTAGGACAATTTCCTGGAATTTCTCCGATTGCCGAGCGCCATCAATGCCGGCTCCAAGGTCGCTGATTGATCTGAAATAATACCCCACAATCATGCGTCCTAAGTTAGAAGCAATGACGGGGACAACGGCCATCATTTTCCAATCTATGTGTTCATTTATAGTTTCAATTTCTGGAAACAATGCAATTGCTTTCGTGATATTTTCTCTTTTAATTTGATACTCCCTGTACAAAATTGCTGGATAACCTTCGGGCACTCCCCCGTGCACGGCTGAGTAAACATTAGGACCTAACATCGTTGATGCTGGATCTGCGTCGCGTTCTTCTTGGAGCATCTTCATCGACGGGTCGGTTGAAATTTTTTCTCTGTGTAGAGCGAGTTCCACAAAATTTTCAAAAGCGCTAAATAGCAACAGGTCATTCGCTGAATCCCCAGCGAGTACGCGTCCAACTCTCACACCGGCGCCATTTTTTTCAAGAATTTTACCTGCCTTCAGAACCCTTTCTTCACATATTTTTTTCTTGCCAATCAAAGGGGTGAATTTTCTGACTGATATAACTGTCACTTTTTTCTCCGCCGATATCGCATAGTTTACAAAGTGTTAGCCTAGATTGCCATGTGAGATCATCCAAGCCCAGAAATAGTGTTTTGGATCTGCACCATACGCAAACTGTTTGCATCTGACGGTCGCCCACACCCAAATCCGGTCTATAGCGGGCCGATTAGCAGCTATTTGTGACTAAACAGGCGCGTCGGCTTCATCGTTGATCGATGTCCTCGCTGTCAGACGGCGATCCAGACCCATTCATCGAGCCTGGCGACGATGCCAAGTCCAGGGGGAGACCCGGAAGGAAATCCGGGAATCTGTACACGCGACGATTGGAATTACGAGGAGTGGAGCCGCGCGAGAGCAGCCAGCGAGCCGACGATGTCACCCGACGACGCCAAGACTGCCGAAGCGGCGGAGTGGTCGGCCATCGACATCCCCGACTACGAGAAGCCCGCAAATCAGCGGAGAAGCAAACATTCTCCGACTCCCCTTTCGTCGGATTTTTAAAGTGCTATGCTCGGCTCAATCATCATATCGACGCGTAATTGCGCGCGCTTTTTCATTGGAGAGAACTCATGGCCCTGCAACCGAATTCACCCGAGGCGCGCGATGTTGCCTATTTAGTCCACCCCTATACGAATTTCCGCGCCAATGAAGAACAAGGGCCGATGATCATCGAGCGCGGCGAGGGGGTTTATGTCTGGGATAATAACGGCAAGAAATATATCGAGGGTATGGCAGGGTTGTGGTCAACCTCGCTCGGATTTCAGCATAAGCGCCTAGTCGCCGCTGCGACCAAGCAGCTAGAGAAACTGCCATATTATCACCAGTTCGGGCAGAAATCGCATCTGCCGGGTATCGATCTGGCCGAAAAACTGATGAACTTGGCACCGAGCTCGGTCTCTAAGGTGTTCTTCAACAACTCCGGCTCCGAGGCCAACGACACCGCGATCAAGATCATCTGGTATTACAACAATGCCCGCGGTCGTCATGAGAAGAAAAAGATCATCGGTCGGATCAACGGCTATCACGGCATCACCCTGGCCGCCGCCAGCCTGACCGGGCGCACGTTGAACCATTCCGGGTTCGACGTGCCGCTGGCCGGCTTCCTGCACACCAACAATCCTCATTACTACCGCTTTGGCGAGGTCGGCGAGAGCGAAGAGGATTTCGCCACCCGGATGGCCGATGACCTCGACAAGATGATCATCGAGGAGGGCCCGGAGACGGTCGCCGCCTTCTTCGCCGAACCCGTGATGGGCGCCGGCGGGGTGATCACCCCGCCAAAGACTTATTTCGAGAAGATCCAGGCGGTGCTGAAGAAGCATGACGTGCTGATGGTCGTTGACGAGGTGATCTGCGGGTTCTGCCGAACCGGCAATTTCTGGGCCTCGGAAACCTATAACATCAAGCCCGATATCCTGGTCTGCGCCAAGGCGCTATCGTCGAGCTATCTGCCGATCTCCGGCACGATGATCAGCGATGATATCTATCAGGCGATCGCGGATGCCAGTGCCAAGTACGGGGTGTTCGGCCACGGCTACACCTATTCCGGCCATCCGGTGGCGGCGGCGGTGGCGCTGGAAACGCTGAAAATCTATGAGGAAGACGACATCCTCGGCCATGTACGGACGGTCGCCAAGCGGTTCCAGGAGCGGCTCACCAACTTCGGCGAGCACCCATTGGTCGGCGAAGTTCGCGGCGTTGGCTTGGTCGGCGCCACCGAGCTGGTCAAGGATAAGACCACTAAGGAAGCTTTCGCGGCATCCGACGGCGTCGGCGCGATGGTGAGCAATTACTGTCTCGAGCAGGGCCTGATCACCCGTCCGGTTGGCGATTCCATGTGCTTCTGCCCGCCGTTGATCGTGTCGGAGAGCGAAATCGACGACATGTTCGACCGCTATGCCCACGCGCTCGACGATAGTCTCGACGCCCTGTCGCGCCAGGGCGCGGCGGTCGCCTAGTGGTTTGAGCGGGACTGATCGAAATCTTCCGTCTCGAAAGGCCGGTCCACTAAGGGAGTATTGGCTTAGTCTACCGGCGCGCGCGCCGGTAGACCAAATGCTCAGGTAGTTGGAGGGCGTTACAATGACCAACAACAGCTATCCCGCCTTGAGTGGCGATTGTCTGTGGAGCGGAGCAGAACTCACGCGCTCCGGTGCCTGGTTGCACCAATGGCCTACCGGCGCCGTCGCCGCCTTCGAACGCAATCTGGCGGCGCTAAAGCTGGTCGGCGCCCCGGACACCAAAATCACCAAGGCGGATTTTCCGTTGCCCGAACTGGAACCGTTCCTCGCCAATTTGCGTGATGAGCTGGAGAACGGGCTCGGGGTCGCCCGCATCCAGGGATTTCCGGTAGAGCGCTATGACCCGGCGGATCTTCGACGGGTATTCTGGGGCATCGGCACCCATCTCGGCACGGCGGTCCCACAATCGGTGAAGGGCGAGTTGATCGACGAGGTGAAGGACGAGACACGGGTCAACCCCGAAATAGGCCAGGAAATCGACACACATCGCGGCACTGCCTACGATGCCTTGCCGATTCTCTCTTCGCGGGCCCGCGCCCGCTCGAACGGGCCGCTGCGCTTTCACACCGATGGCACCGATTTGATCGCCTTAATGTGTGCGCGCAACGGCATTGCCGGCGGCGAAAGCAAGGTCGTCAGCACTGCGTTTCTGTACAATGAGATCCGCCGACTACGGCCCGATCTGCACACGCTGCTCTGTCAGCCCTATTATCGCTTCCTGCCCAATACCGATCGATTGCCAGCGCAAGACCGCGTCTTCGCCATGCCCATATTCGGGCTGCGCGACGGAAAGTTGACTTGCCAATATTCGCGGACCTTCGTCGAGCAGGCGCAGGAGGTGGATGACGTTCCGCGTCTCAGCCCGGCGCAGATCGAAGCCCTCGACCTGCTCGCCGAGCTTGCCGAGGCCCACTGCATGACCGTGCCCTTCGAGGTCGGTGACGTGCAGGTACTCAACAACCACGTGGCCTTCCATGGCCGCACTGCCTTCGAGGATGATATTGCAGCTGGCCAAGACCGCCTGCTACTCAGGTTGTGGATCTCGCCAGAGAACAACCGCGCCCTCCCTGACGGGTTCGAGGTATTCTGGGGCGGTATCCAGGCAGGCGAGCCCCGCTCCAGCATCGACGCGCGATTGCAGGCGGGGGCCTAGGCGTACTGCTACCGGTAACCGCAATCTACGCCGCCATCCTTGGCTTGATGCTGCTGGTTTTGAAGTTCCAGGCCATCGCTGCGCAGCGGCTCCACCGGGTCGATATACTGGACGGCGGCGAGCCGGTCGAGCACCGCGACTGTGTCGTCAGTGGAGGAGGCGTCGTCGACGATCACGATACGCGCCTCGGCGACCCTCGACCGGCGTCGATCGAGGCGATGTAGACTCTACAGTGAATCGCCCTCTATCTTTTCGAGAAGAGGCGAATTTACAATTCAAGCCGGGTCACGGTAGTAGCTCGTCATTCATTAATTCGGCTCTAGCCTCGCACGACAGAAGATGATCAGGCTACCGGCTCAATCGGCGAATTCGGCGACCTTGTCGGGGTGGGCCTCGAAATCAAAATACCGGTGCTTGATCCCCCGCTGGTTCTCATAGATTGACCCTTCGTGGCGGGCCGGCGGATAGGGCAGCCGGATCGGTGTTTGAACCAACCGTGGCTCCAAGGTCGACGTGCCGGCGATCACCCGAGCCTCGCGATCGTCCCAACTTTCGTTAAACCGGCGCAGATCCCAGGCATCGGCCGCCGCGACCTGATACAGCATCAACATCCGATCCTTGCCGGATCGATTTTGTTCCGAGCCGTGGATGGCGCGTACATGATGGAAACTGCAGGCGCCGGCCTTGCCGATCACCCGCCCGGCCTTGGTGAAATCGACCGGGCAGTTTTCCGGATCGATCGCACCCGCGAATACCCCATCGGCATGATGATCGAAGGTCGGGCCCTTGTGCGAACCGGGCGCTATCAGCAGCGGGCCATTTTCCTCGGTCATGTCGTCGAGCATGACACCGATCGCAAGCACGTCGTGATTGGTATGCGGATAAAATGCCCAGTCCTGATGCCATTCAACCGGAGAGCCGTATTCCGCCGCCTTGATGTTGATCTTGCCACCATGCAGAACCAAGTTCGGCCCCAACAGCTTGGTCAACACCGCAATCAGTTTCGGGTGCTCGGCCATTTTCCGGAACAGCGGGTGGACGTTATACATCTCCTTGATCCGGCGCACCCGAGGGCGTTCGGCGGTATGGGAGGGCTCAAGGTCATAAACACTGTCATGATCGGTGAGGCCGCTAGCGGCGGCGACCAACTCGTCAACCACCGAACGCATCTCGCCTACCTCTTCAGGGCTATAGATATCGTCGACAACGAGATACCCACTATCGTTATAGAAGGCTACTTCCTGTTCGTTGATCATTGGTCACTCCTACGTTGCTCAGCGCTCCGTGATGCACCGGTAACAGCGTTATTGGCATCAGTTAGTCGTCCTCAGCCTTGGCTCGGGCTCTTTCCAGGCGCAAGGCTTCGCGCCGCTTGTTTTGTCGTTTAAGGCGAGCGGATGTCCAAAAATACATGATAATCCCAATAACCACACCATAGGTGGCGTAAAGCGAGATATTATCCAGGGACACAGGCGGTCCGGGCGCGATATATCCAAGGTGCTGCGTCAATGACAGCAAGGCGATCAAGGTCACGCAGTTGATGATCCCGCGACCGGCCGGCGTCTCCACCCAACGCAGTGGCCGCACCTCATTCAGATTTTCGTCGCTCATGTTTCCTCGCTCATATACCGGCGCATTTCACGCTGAAGTGGTCAAAAAGGCAAGTCCAAGCTGCTATTTCGCGAACAAAACTAGGACCAGGATGCCGGTGGCCACCAGGGCCATGCCGACCATTTCATTCCGTGTCGAGCGTTCCCGGAAAAATAAAATTGAGACGACGAGCGCAAACAGGAACTCGACCTGCGCCAAAGCCTTCACATAGGCAACCCGCTGGATGGTCATGGCGGTGAACCAGCCCATCGAGCCAAAAGCGCTCATCACCCCGACAAAGAGGCTTGGCTTCCACAACCGCGCGATAGCGAGAAAATCACGAGGCTTGGTCACCAGAATATACAGCCCCAACCCTGCGGTCTGCATAGTGATAACCGTTACCAGGGTGACCGATGCGGTGAAGGCGAAATTTGGATGCCCGAACGACAGGCTCGCCTGACGAATGTAAAACGATCCAAGAGCGTAACAGAGGCCAGCCAAGAATCCGACGCCGGCCGAGGCGTTGAAGACCGACCCGACCAAGGCAAAACCACCGACCCCCGAACGCACCACGCTGATCATCACCACGCCAGCGACGGAGATCACGATAGCCAGCCATCCGAACGGCCCCACCGCCTCACCAAAAAACACCGTGCCTAGGATAGCTGCGATGATCGCCTCGCTTCGCACATAGGTTGAACCGATAGCAAAATTACGCAATCGAAACAATAGAATAAGGAGCGCCGTGCCGACGACTTGCAGAACTGCCGCCAGGACCGTTGGGACCAGGAAATGGGCTCCCAGAGCCGGTAATCGCAAATCGAACCAGTGCAATGCCCAGACGAGATAACCAACCGCGAAGGGCAGACCGAAGCCGAACCGCACCCAGGCCGCGGCCAAGGCTGACATCTGCCCGCTCAAATGCTTTTGCCCGGCATTGCGTCCGGTCTGCAGAACCGCCGAGATCAGAACGATGGCGATCCAGAGATGTTCCACGCTGCGACGCCGCGGAGCCTACGCGCCGCCCTTAGCCGGCGCGCACGTACTTTCCGGTAAGGATCCTGATACGGTCCTGAAAGTGCGGGAGCAACCGGGCGCTCCAGGGCGTATCCACGGCCTTCGCCCAAGCATCGCTCCGGGTCACCTCAGGCGATTCCAGATGATAGATCGCAACATAGCGATGGCTCCCGTCCGACGATTTGTAGCGGCGCGCCGCCAGGGTTCCCGGCACCGTCCACAGCGCCGGAAGATGTTCCTCATCGTACCAGGCGTTGAAATCATCCTCCGCCTCCGGCGCAACGTTCATCGCGTTTAGCAACAAACCGCCAGCGCCGACCGGTGCGTCCATCGCGCCGGGGAGGGTTTGCATCCCTTCGAAACGCAAAATCCGCGTGCATTTCGCCGTTATTCGTTTCGACCAGGGTGAGAGATTATCATAGGCGATTGCCCCATAGGCCTCGCTCCGCAAGACATCAAGCGTGTCGAGATCATAGGTCGCGACAGCCTGGTTGGGATCGTCGGCCCCGATCCAACGCTCGCAGGCGCCAAAGCCGGAAACCGCCTCGCGCTCCGGCACGTGTTCCAGATCATACCAGTCGTGAAATTCATCGGCTTGTGCCGTCGAAAAATCAAACGATGCAATCAACAGACCCTTGGCCATGATGTCCTCCCAGGTTTCCCGCATCATCCCAAGGCTTGGCCTGCATTGCCAGTTGATGCGACCGAAGATCCGTGGAGCCGGCGAATATCTCAGGCTTGATCCGGACTAAACTTCCCAAACACCAAATGATTTGACCTTCCATAAGCCTGAACGATAGCCAACCGCGGCGTCATGAAAATGATCGACACGCCACCGCCGGTGAAAAAACCCGGATCAAGCCTCACTGGTTTTGGTACACGATCCGCCCACCGGTGATCGTCACGTCAGCCTTGATCGACGGAATTTCCGCTTCGTCGACGGTTAGCAGGTCTTTGTCGAAAATCGCGATGTCCGCCAACTTTCCCGGTTCAAGCGTGCCCTTCTCGGCTTCCTCCTGGCTGAGCCAAGCGCCTTCGCGGCTGGCCGCCGCCAGCGCCTCGATGCGACTGATCCGCTGATCCGGGGCCAATACCGTATCGCCGCCGCGTGGACGCCGCGCCACCACATGCCAGATCGGGTCGAACATTGTCGGCGGCACATTATCGGTGGCCAGCGAGACATGGACACCTGCATCGATCAGCGCGCGCATCGGCAATACCCGGGATGCCCTGGCTTCGCCAAGCGACGTGCGGTGTTGCTCGCCTTCCTGGTAAATCCAGCGGTTGCTATAGGCCTGCAGGACCACGCCGAGATCACGCAGACGGGCGATCTCATCGGCGTCAAAGATTCCGACATGCTCGATGATCCAACGCTGTTCGGTGATCGCAACGCGTTTGTTGACCTGTTCGTAAAGCGCCAGGATCTTCGGGTCGAAGGAGCCAACTCGAATGCCATTGCGAGCCGCCTCGACCATCATCTCGACCATGACGTCTTCCGGCAGGCAGCTATCGAAATTGAACCCCGCCCAACCAGTATAGGGGCCGCACAACGCGCGCAGCTGATTCTCTGGCGAGACATTCGACTCGGTATAGATCCCCGCCATCCGCAGATAGTCGTCACCCAGGCCCCTACCGGTTAACCAGCGACCCCAATCGACCAGGAGATCGCGCACGTCCGCGATCCCCGCCGAGGGCCAAGCCGGACTGAACATCAAACTGGCGCGCACATCCAGCGGCCCTTCAGCGCGTAGGTCCTGATAGGCGGCCAGCACTTCGCCAGCGATACCGTGGCCTTCGAAGACGCTAGTGGTGCCGGTGGAATTATAGACCTGCATCGAGCGTCTGAGGCCGGCAATTCGCTCCTCCAGTGTGAAACGCGGGATACCCGCCAACAAGGTTTTCTCGACCAGGGGTTTGTATACGGACTCGTACAAACACCCGGTCGGAGCGCCGCTGGAGGAATCTTTCTCGATCTGGATATGCGGCGATGGCGCCATGGTATCGCGGGTGATCCTGGAGGCCTGCAAAGCCTTGGTATTGGCTATCGAGACCAACGGCAAACTGTTGCGCCAATGGCCCCAGATGGCGCGGATATAAACGGGATGGTCGGGCGCCACGCGGTCAAGATCCTGGCGGTTGGGGAACCGGTTCTCGGCTAATACCGCCGGTACACCCTCATAAAACGGCGGGTCACCAATCGGCATGGTGACGATCCACTCGCCGACGGGGGTGACACGGACCAGCTCAGCGATCCGTTGGAGAACGTCATCGATCGACCGGCAACCGGCCAGCGACGGCAGGGCTTCCTTCAGGCCCTCGCGATCCATATGCGCATGACCATCGATCAGGCCGGGCGTGACCAGCCGACCGCGCGCGTCGATCCGCCGGGTCTCGGCGCCGGCTAGGGCGATGATCTCGGCATCGCTGCCCACCGCCAGCAGCCGGTCACCCTTGACCGCGACCGCCCGGACAATCCGGTCAGCCGGATCCAAGGTCGCCACCTTGCCGCCATGAATGACCAGATCAGGCGCAGAATTCCCCTTACTTGCCATGTCCCGCCTCCATTGAGGGGCTTGCTCGACCTAAGAATGCCCGTAGTTTATCCGCCACGACCGCTGACACCATCACTGGACCCATATGGCCGAGACCACCGAGGCAATGGCGCTCGGAGTTTGGCAAGCGCTGTTCGAGCCGGTCCAGGATCCGCCCGGCCGGCGCTGTTAAGTAGTCGCCGCCAAGCAGCATCACCAGCATTTTCAGGCCCAGTAATTCCTTTGTGATAAGCTGGTTGCCATTCACCGCCAGCATTTCTGCCACCAGCCCGGAACCGTCCCGTATTATCAATTATCGCGCCGACGCCGGCATGCCCACCCAGGCGACTTCGTTCCAAGGCTCGATAAAGCCGGCCAAACGATCCCGCGCCGGTGGCGGTGGCATGGAGCAACACCGCCCAACCGGCTTGCTTCGCAACCATATCGGCGTTTATTTCACTGGGAAATTCACTAGGAAATTCCGCGGGAATTTCGATCGTCTCGACGGTCCCAAATTCGATCTCGTGCAGTGGCATGACGTTGTCCAAATACGGCGCGCAATGGCTAGCGCCGGGAAGATGATCCTATCTTGTCGGCCAAACCATGGCGATGGTGACCATAGCCATGGACCTGTTGAGATGACTATATTGATCGCCGGCGCCGGCATCGGCGGGCTGACTACCGCGCTCAGCCTGCACCAAATCCGCGTGCCGGCGCGGGTCTTCGAAAGCGTGAAGCGAGTCGCTCTGCTGGGCGTCCGCATCAATATCCTGCCCATGCGGTGCGCGAGTTGACCAAGTGGGGCTTGGCGGCGCCCCGGAAAACATCGGGGCCACGACGGCAGAGTTGACCTATTTCCCTAAACGCGGTCAGCGGATCTGATCGGAACCGCGAGGCCGGCCATCACTGGCCGCAGATTTCGCTGCGCCGGGGCAAGCTGCAGATGCTGCAGCGCCTCGGCGCCGATGCGATCATGACCGGTCATCATCTGGTCGATTGGCAGAAAACGAACGACGGTATTCGCACCCGCTTCCTCGTCAAACCCGGCGGCAGCGAGCCGGCGATGGTCGACGCGCCCAGCCAGATCAGACGCGCGGAGACGTTTTACGAGGGTCCGATGATCGACCACGGTCCCCTTGAGCGTTGGACCCATGACCATATGACCCTGCTCGGCGACGCGGCGCACCCGATTGACTCCAATGGCGCCGCGCAAGCGATCCTCAATGCCCGGGTCCTGACAGCGCCACGGTCCAGCCGAAGCGGCCTTGCCGGCCTATGAAGACGATCGGCGGCCGGCGGCTTGAGCGGATTAAGGATATACTGACGACCGAGGAACTGGAGGACGCGGCAGCCGGCTATAAACGCCTGGCCGGGCTCGACAAGGACGCGTTGAACAGCCGAAGGTCGATTGTTGATGCAAAAAAGGCCGTCATCCCGCCGCAGGGCGGAAGCCATGCCTCCGGCCTTAACCCTTGCATGGAAGGGTCAAAACTTTGCCGTATCGTCGATTGGACCAGCAACCGGGGAATGGGTCCCGTCCTGAAGCGAGATGACAGGAACGAGAGGAATTGCCGGCGTTTTAGACCCGGTAGTTGGTTAGGCTCGCACCCCTACAACAGATCGTTGATCAGCTCGCGATAGTGCCGCATCGCCTCCATGTGGGGATCGCCACCGCGCTCGGTCATTCGCTTGTGCGGCGCCCTTCCATACCAGTTGTTCAAGGTGATGTGAGTGACCCCGGCGTCCTTCCAGAACTGAAAATCTTGTCGCAGCTTCTCCTCATCGCCATCACCAACCGAGGTCCAGATTTCCAACCCGACATCAACCGGGTCCCGTCCCGCCTCACGGATATAGCCACGCAAGGTCTCGAAAGCCTGAAGCGCGGAATCGTCCGGGGGGAAGGCCAACATGATCCAGCCATCGGCGAGCTTGGCGATGCGTCGGAGCATCCGGTCGTCATGGCCGCCGAACCAGAGCGGGATCCTACCTTTGGTCGGTAACGGGTTGATCCCGGCATCGTCAATGACGTGATAATCGCCCTGGTAACTCACATGCGGCTTGGCCCAAAGCTGTCGCATCACCTCGACCTGCTCGGCCAGACGCTTGCCTCGGTTGGTGAAATCCTCACCCAAGGCCTGGTATTCGACCGCATTCCAGCCGCTACCGATGCCGAAACGGAACCGTCCCTCGGACAGCACATCAAGCGAAGCCGCCTGCTTGGCCACCAGCGCGGTCTGGCGCTGCGGCAGGATCATCACCTGGGTCGAGAACTCGATCGTCTTGGTGCAGGCGGCAAGGAAACCGAACAGAACGAAGGGATCGTGAAAAAAATCCTTGGAGGTGTTCCGATTGCCCCAGTCCGGCCTGTTCTCCACATTCGCGCCAAGCACATGATCCGGCACCGCGAGCCCCTGATAGCCCAATGCCTCGGCGGTTTGAGCGAAGTCACGCACGAAGCCGGGGGAGCCGCCGGTATCGACCAGAGGCAGGGTAACGCCTAATTTTATCGACATATTTGGACCTCGCGTCGCTTAAAGCGCTCAGTTCGAGCGTCGGCACAGCCGCAGCTTGCGCACATTAGCGCCGGGTTTGTGATTAGGCATCATCAACAGGCAGTCATCATGCGGCGTGACGATTTCATTCAGACCATCATGGGCGATCACCGTGCCAGCCTTGGCAATCACCTCCATACCGATGAACGGTTCGACAAAGCGGAAATCATCGGTGGCCGAGGTGATCCCGTCGACGACATCCCAGATCTCGGCCCGGGGCGGCGACTTGGCCTCCGCCGATAGATGCGCATCGATGAAATCCGGTGACACTGTTCCTGCTGCACGCAGGAAATGCAACGCCGTGTCGAGCGCCGCCGTACCCGTCGTGGTGGCCCAATGCTGTCCACACTCCACCAACAACGCCACCTTGCCATTGGCGTTATCGTTGAACGGTGTGTACTCGATCAGCCGCTTGCCGACGATGTGGCCGGAGCCGCACATGATGTAGCCGGGGAAGTTGACCTGGTGGACGAAGGCCCGCTCCTTGTCCAACCCATTATTGATCATCAACGCCTTGGAATAGGTGCTCATGGAGTGAATATCGAGCAGCAGGTCGACTCCATCGAATATCGGCCGAAGCTCCCTCGCCCGACGCAACTCCGCCGTGTCTTCCGAGCCGTTCAGCCGGTCCTCGACCCAGACCCGGTTGAAATCCTCATCGACGAAACGCGACGCCTCAGGATTAGCTGGATCGAAGTTCGCATAGGCCCCGTGGTTGACGAAGCCCAGGCTGAGACGCCCGCGCTCGGGCCGCAACCCCGCCTTGAACAGATAATCCAAGGCAAGCGCGCCACAGATCTCGTTGCCATGGGTCAGCGCGTTGATCATCACATGCGGCCCAGGGGCGCCGCTGTCAAAGGTGGTAACGAACGCCACCCCGGAATTGCCGGTGCGATAAGGTTCGATATCAGGCGCCGTCAGCTCAACGGGGTAGATCTGCTCAGTCATGGGCACGAGTCCAGCGGTGATTGGTCCAAAGTCACCTGGAATTTGGCCATACTCCGGGCGCCACTCCAACCGGGATTATCAACACTGCGCCGAAATAACAAATCCGCGCTACACTGGCCGGGTTTCAATTCCTCGCTCGCCATCCCTTTCGCCGCTTCCAGAGTTCGCTTCACCATGACCAGCTCACTTCGTCGTTCCCTAGGCCTGCTTGTCGTCGGCACCGGATCCTTGATCACGCCGTTGGACTCTTCAGTGAACATCGCCTTCCCCTATATCGTCGAGGATTTCGGCCAACCCATGGCGATGATCCAATGGGTGGTGATCTGTTATGTCCTGACTTATGCCAGCCTGATGCTGGTGTTCGGCAAGCTTGGCGATTTGTTCGGGCATCGTCGGATCTTCGCCATCGGCCTTTGTGTCAGCATCGGTGGGTTGTTGCTGGTCGCGGTCTCGCCGAGTTTCGGCGGATTATTGTTCTTCCGGTTCCTGCAAGGCCTGGGTTCGGGCCTAGTCACCAGCGTCGGGCCAGCCTTGATCATTGCGCTCTATCCCGAGGAGCAACGCGGTCGCGCGGTTGGCGCATTCACATTAATTTACGCCTTGGGCAGCATGCTCGGCCCATCGCTTGGCGGTTGGTTGATCGAGCAGTTCGACTGGCGGGCGGTGTTTTGGTTCCGGGCGCCCATCGCCTTGTTCTCGCTAGCCCTGCTATCGACCTTGCCAACCCCGCCGAAGCGGCTGGAAAGACCGTCCTTCGACATCGCCGGCGCTGTCACTCTGATCCTGGCGATGAGCAGTTTCCTGCTGGCCCTGAACCAGTTGCAGCGTTTGGAGCAGCAGGGTGTCTTGCCGGTGCTAGGGTTTGCCTTGGTCTTTGCTGTTTCGGTCGCCGGCTTCATCCACAGCGAGGCGCAGGCCGAGGAACCGATCCTGAATCTTGGGGTGTTCCGAAATCTCGATTTTGCGATCATCAATCTGACTAGTTGTCTGGTCTATCTCGTTACCTTTTCCGTAATGTTGCTAATCCCATTTCTGCTACCGCGCCTGCCCGGCCTGTCGATACCGATGGCCGGTTTAGTCCTGGCCACCGGTTTCGTCGGCGCCAGCATCGCCGCCCCGATCGGCGGTCGGTTGATCGGACCGCTTCGGGCCAACTGGATCTGTTTCACCGGCGTGGCGATGACTGGGTTGGGCATTCTGGCGATCGGTCGGGTCGCCCGGGCCGAGGATCTGCCCTGGATGCTCGGCGCCCTATTGGTCCAGGGGATCGGCGCGGGATTATTTCAGGTCTCCTATATGTTCATCGTCACCGGGACTCTTCCGCCCGCCGACCGAGGGGTCAGCGGCAGCCTCGCCATGTTGACCCGGACCATCGGCGTGGTGACCAGTGTCACCACGCTTACCCTCACCTTCGTCTGGCTGCGCGCGCAAGCCACCGCCGATGGTCTGGGTGAGGCAGAAAGCTTTCAGTCCGCCTTTCAGGACACCTTCACTCTTGCAGGTGGAAGTCTTTTAGTGTTCCTGCTCGCAACATTGTTCCGGCCCGGCATTTGGCTAGGCCGGCCAAACAACTAACCAACCCGACGAGACGTCGACCCCGGAGCCGAGACATGAACAATTCCGACCTTATCGTGAAAATCCTGAAGCAGGCAGGGGTCACCCATGGCTTCGGCATTCCCAGCGGCAACGTGCTCCCCCTGGTCGAGGCGATGCGTCTCGGCGGCATGGAGTTCGTGCTCACGGCGCATGAGGGTTCAGCCTCCTTCGCGGCCGATGTGATGGGCCGGATGACCGGACGACCGGGGTTTTGCATCGCCACTCTGGGACCGGGGGCAACCAACCTTTCGACCGGTGTCGGCAGCGCTTTTCTCGACCGCACCCCGATGATCGCCATCACCTGTAACCTCAACACTCCGCAGCTCGGACGGCGCATCCAAATGTGGATCGACCACCATGCACTGTTCAGGCCGATTACCAAGGCTACCCTGGCGGCAAGCCATGACAACGTCGCCGAGGTTATGGCCCAAGCCCTGGAGATCGCCCTCAGCGAGCCGATGGGTCCGGTGCATGTCGATCTGCCGGAAGACGTTTCGTTGGCGGCGGCCAAGGACACCACCGTGCCTGGCATGGTCGAGATGAAACCGGTCTCCGCACGCGCCAGCGAGGACGTACTGGAGACGGCTTCGGCACTGATCGCCAAGGCCCAACACCCCGTGGCGATCCTAGGTTCCTCGGCGATGCGGATGACCGACCCGTCGCTGCTGAAAGCCTTTGTCGAGCATCACGGTCTGCCGTTTGGGGCCTCGACCATGGCCAAGGGAATGATCGACGAAGACCATCCGCTGTCCTTCGGCTGCATCGAGCGGGCATGCCGGCAGATGCAACGCAAATTGATCCAATCCGCCGACCTAGTGATTGGCCTCGGCTTCGATACCATCGAGGTCGAGTACGAAGCTTGGGTCGGCTCGGTGCCGGTTCTCTCGATCGATATCGAGGATCCGGATGTCGCTACCAGCGTCACCGTCGCCGCCACGGTGACCGGCGACCTTACCGACAGCCTGACGCGGTTGCTGAAGATGCCGGCGCATAACAATGCATGGCGCAAGGCCGATATCGCTGATCATCGCAAGGCCTTCAACATTGCGTTGCGCCCCCCGGTCGCCAAGTTCAGCCCGCACGAAGCCATCGACGTGGTCCGCGCGGTCCTGCCCAGCAACGGCATCATCACCTATGACGTCGGCGCACACACGCATCAGATCGCCAGCCAGTGGGTCGCCCACAGTCCCCGCACTTGCCATGTCACCAATGGCTGGTCCTCAATGGGGATCGGCCTGCCCGGCGCTATCGCCGCCAAGATCGCCCGCCCGGATCTGCCAGTGGTCTGCGTGATCGGCGATGGTTGCTTCCAGATGACCGTCGGCGAGGTGGCAACCGCTCGCCGCCAGGGCCTCTGCATCCCGATCGTGGTGCTGGATGACCGTTGGCTCTCGCTGATCCAGATTAAGCAGGAAAAGCGGCAATACGCCCAATATGGTTCGCAGGTCGAAATGGCGACCTATGAGCAACCGCCGGCCCATTACTTCGGCGTCCCGGCCATCGGCGTGCGTGATGCCGCTGCCCTGAAAGCCGCGGTCGCAAAGGCGCTGAAATCAGAGGGCCCGACGGTTATCGAGGCGGTAGTTGACGCCGGACACTATATGGATACGGTGTTTGATTGAGGCGTACTAGCCGGATCAGCTATCCGCGTCTGTATTCCGGCCATCACCGCGCCTAACCGGGCGGCGACTTGCGGCGCCAGAGCCTGGTCCCAATTGGTAAATCCCAGCAGCAGATCATTGCGGCCGGTCACGGTCTGACAATAAGCCGACAGGGGCGGATCTTGATGCCAACCGCCAAGGCGCGGGCCAAATTCCCCGTGCAGAGCCGCGACCTAGATATCCCGCCGCTCTCGATAGAGCAGACGCATGCGCCACACATGACCACCGAAATGGCCTTCGTCGGTGAACCGTGCGAGGACGACCTGTGAATCGATCGGCGGATGCCGGTCCACATGCTTCCGCAATCGCCGCAGTACCGGAATCAGGCGTGACGGCGCCAGGACCACCCCGGAAGCTGCAATAGCACCCTTCAAGCCGATATAGCCGGGGTCCTCGATACAGACCTTGTTAGCTCCGGCTCGAGCAGGAGGCGGCAACGCACCAACCAATCTGGCGCGTCCCGGCGCTTCCGGCAACACCACCTCCGCGACGAACGTTGCTTCTGGGTCAGCGTTCGGCGCCGCAACATCACCATAGGTAAATCCGCCAGACCCTCCGCAACCAAGGTACGGATGCCGGGACGTGTCTCGATTATAGCCTTCCGCCAAAAGGCGGTCGAAGGCGATGGCGTTCGTGTTGCGCCCCAGACGGTTTTCCCGGACCACCCCCCGCGTCGAGGGCAACCGCTGGCCGGAACGCAGACCTCCTCGGCAATGGCGTCGCGAAAAAACGCACAAACCTGTTCCTGCAGGGATTCCTCACTGGACCGGGCCGGCGCAAAAATCATCAAAACCGGCGCCGAAGCGTTCAAGGTCGGGGCATTCAAGGATGGCAAAATTGACCCCAAGGAATCATAAAAAATTGGATCTTCTCGAAAAATTGGATCTTCTCATAAGACCAGAAAAGGCGTAGCACAAGCCGCCCGAAAAGGCGGCGATCCTGGAGGACCCAGCCATGACCTATGTGCCACGCGCGTTTCACGTCGAGGAGCTCAGCGCCCGGCAGGACCTGATCACCGCCAATAATTTTGGCATGTTGATCGTGGCGGGGGTAGAGGGTCTGCGCGTCTCGCATCTACCGTTTCTGCTCGATCGCGATCGTGGAACCCTCGGTCATTTGCGTTGCCATGTCGCCAAAGCCAACCCCATTTGGTGCGAAATCGAGGCTGCCAAGCTACTCGTCGTGTTCTCCGGCCCGCATGCCTATATCTCTCCGGATTGGTATGCGAACCCGAGTTTGGTGCCGACGTGGAACTATACCGCCGCCTATGTGCATGGTCAGGCGCGCGAAATGACCGATGATGAACTCGACACCTTGCTGGCCGACCTCACCGTGGCGGAAGAATCGCGGATCACCAATAAGACGCCATGGTCCGTCGATGCCGTCCCAGCGGAAACCTACGAGCAAATGCACCGGGCCATTGTAGGTCTCGATATCGCTATAACCGCCATTGATGGCAAGGCGAAGATGTCGCAGAACCGCGGTGCCGATGATCGCGACGGTGTTGTCGAGGCGTTGCGAGGCCTTGGGACACCGGATGCCAAAGCCGTTGCCGGGTTGATCGAAACCTATAACATCTGAGACGATGCGGCTGTTCAACGCCGAGGCGCGGGTGTAAAATCAGCAACCTCTGCTGCGAAATTTTGAAAGTGATGACATGGCCCGCGAATCACGGATCGCCAAATTGGCCACGTCCATCGTAACTCTGCCCATCACGGTGGGCGTGGTGCTGTTCGCAGTGTCGAACCGGAACATCGTCGAGGTGCAGTTTTGGCCGCTGCCCGGCACCTTGGATTTGCCGCTCTATGTCATTGGTCTGGTCACCATGGTCGTCGGGTTCCTGATTGGCGGCGTGATCGCTTGGTTGGGCGCCGGCGAGAGTCGGCATCGCGCCCGTATGGCGGAACGCGATATCCGCAGTTTGGAGACCAAGCTCTCAAATACGCAAAGCGAAACCAAGAAGGCGCGCACTGTGGCACCTCCCGCCACGATCGCCGCTGAATAACTCACCGCTCGAAACGGAACCTCCGCCATGGGACAGATCGCCAGACAGAGGGTGGCCACGATCGATGTTAAGGTTTGCGGCCTGAACACACCCGAGGCCGTCGCGGCGGCATGCGCCAGCGGGGCCACGCATATCGGTTTCATCTTCTATCCTCCCTCGCCCCGGGCAGTCTCGCCCGAGACCGCCGGAACGATAGCCGCAGCGGCGCCGAAGACGATCATTCAGGTGGCGGTTTTCGTCGATCCGAGCGACGTGGAAATCCAAGCCGTCATCAAGGCACTATCCCCACATCTCCTGCAACTGCATGGCCACGAGTCGCCGGAGCGGGTCGCTGAAGTGAAGCAGCGTTTTGGCTTGCCGACGATGAAGGCGGTTCGCGTTGTAAGCTCCGAGGATATCGACGCCGCCCTAGCTTATGACGGTATCGCCGATATCCTGCTGTTCGACGCCAAGCCACCGAAGGACGCCGCCGGCATGTTGCCGGGCGGAAACGGCCTGGCTTTCGACTGGACGCTACTGTCCAATTTCAAAGGAACCACCCCATGGTTTCTGTCTGGCGGCCTCGACTTGGATAACGTCGCCGAGGCACTGGAGATCAGTGGGGCGCGGGCGGTCGACATTTCCTCTGGTGTCGAGGATCGACCCGGCCTGAAGAATCTCGAAAAAATTGGCGCGTTCCTTGACGCCGTGCGTGGATTAAATTGCTCTTGAAGCCGCGCTCGATGCTTGCGTCTGCTCGAGTGCGCCAGCATTATGCCGACCAATCGACCGAGACTTTCAGCCAGGAGCCGAAATGGCCACGACAGCTGCCCTGAACACGCTTCGCGCGGGGCCCGACGAGAACGGACATTTCGGAATTTTTGGCGGCCGCTATGTCGCCGAAACCTTGATGCCGCTTATCCTCGATGTCGAGAAATCCTGGGGTGCCGCCAAGGCCGATTTAAATTTCTGGACCGAGCTGCGCTGGTATCACAAACACTATATAGGCCGGCCGAGCCCGCTCTATTTCGCCAGCCGACTGACAGAGTATTTCGGCGGCGCGAAGCTCTACTTCAAGCGCGACGAACTGAACCATACTGGCGCCCATAAGATCAACAACGTCATGGGTCAGGCGCTGTTAGCGCGCCGCATGGGTAAAACCAAGATCATTGCCGAAACCGGCGCCGGCCAGCACGGCGTCGCCACGGCGACGGCCTGCGCACTGTTCGACATGGAATGCGAGGTTTTCATGGGGGCTGAGGATGTGGTCCGACAGAAACCCAATGTCGACCGCATGCGCTTGCTCGGCGCCAAGGTGCATCCGGTGACCTCGGGATCAGCGACCTTGAAGGACGCGATGAACGAGGCCCTACGCTATTGGGTATCCAAGGCCGAGACGCACTTCTACATCATCGGCACCGTCGCCGGGCCGCATCCCTATCCGCAAATGGTTCGGGATTTCCAATGTGTGATCGGCGAAGAAACCCGCGAGCAGTTACACGAGGCGGAAGGTCGATTGCCGGACAGTTTGGTTGCCTGTATCGGCGGTGGCTCAAACGCCATGGGCCTGTTCCACCCGTTTCTCGACGACAGTAGCGTCAAGCTCTACGGGGTCGAGGCGGCCGGACACGGCATCGACAGCGGCGCCCACGCGGCCTCACTGGCAGGTGGACGGCCGGGCGTACTACACGGCAACCGAACCTATCTTCTACAGGATGACGACGGCCAGATCACCGAGGCGCATTCAATCTCCGCCGGTCTGGACTATCCAGGGATCGGGCCGGAACATTCCTGGCTATTCGAGAGCGGACGGGTGAATTACGTGAGCGCCACCGACACCCAGGCATTGGAGGCCTTCGCCCTGTGTTCACGCAAGGAGGGCATCATACCAGCACTGGAACCAAGCCACGCCTTGGCCTTCGTATCGACAATCATTGGGGATTTGCCGAAGGACCATCTGGTGGTGATGAACCTTTGTGGTCGCGGCGACAAGGACTTGGAAGCGGTGCTGCCGCGGCTGGAAAAGATGGATCTACTGTGAGCGGATATGACGCGAACCGGCTGGCAGCGCTGTTCGGGCGCCTCACCGAGGAGAACCGGGGGGGGCTCGGCATTTTCATCACTGCCGGCGACCCCGACCCCGACACGTCGTTAGCAATCCTAAAGGCCTTGCCCGGCGCCGGCGCCGACATGATCGAGTTCGGCATGCCGTTCTCAGACCCGATGGCCGACGGTCCGTCGATCCAGGCATCCAGCCAGCGGGCGCTCAAGTCCGGCGCCTCCCTGGCCCGAACGATCGAAATGGTGCGAGCGTTTCGGGTCAGTGACCAAACGACCCCGGTTATTCTTATGGGCTATTACAACCCGATCTACACCCATGGGGTTCAGCGATTCCTCGCCGATGCGATCGAGGCCGGCGCCGACGGGTTGATCATCGTCGACCTGCCGCCGGAGGAGGATGCCGATCTTTGCCTGCCGGCGGTCGAGGCCGGTCTGCCATTCATCCGCCTTGCCACGCCAACCACCAACGACGCCCGGATCCCCGCCGTGCTCAGCAACACCTCGGGCTTTATCTACTATGTATCGATTACCGGGATCACCGGCACCGTGGCGGTGCCGACCGACATGGTGCGCACGGCAGTGGCTCGGTTGAAAAAACATACCACGCTCCCGGTCGCCGTCGGGTTCGGTATCAGCTCCCGCGAACAGGCCGCTGCGGTCGCCCGGGTCGCCGACGCGGCGATTGTCGGATCGGCCGTCGTCAACACCATCGCGGCCAATCTCGACACCGAGGGACAGGCCGGCGCTGGAACCGTCGCGGCGGTGGTCGCGTTGATCAAAGATCTGGCCGCCGGCGTGCTGAGCGCACGCGCATGATCAATCGGGACGCATCGACGGCGGAAGGATCAAGACGATGAACTGGATAACCAATTCTGTCCTGCCAAAGATTAAGGCCTTGGTGCAGCCGCGCGAGGTGCCGGACAATTTCTGGACCAAATGTTCGAACTGCGATGAGATGGTTTTCCATCGTCAGCTGGAGCAAAATTTTCAGGTCTGCTCACATTGCGATCACCATATGGGCATGGACCCGGACGCAAGACTGGCGATGCTGTTCGACGACGGGCAATGCACCAAGATCGAGCTGCCGAAGCAGACGGTGGTCGATCCACTCAAGTTCCGGGACCGAAAACGCTATTCCGACCGCCTCAAGGAAGCCCAGGCCAAGACTGGCGCCGATGACGCCATCATGATCGCCCATGGCGATCTCGGCGGCATGCCGGCCGTCGCGGCGGTTTTCTCCTTCGCCTTCATGGGCGGATCAATGGGCGTGGCGGTGGGTGATGCCCTGTTGCGCGCGGCTGAGCTGGCGGTCGCGCAGAAGGCAGCGTTGATCGTGTTTCCATCCTCCGGCGGGGCCCGCATGCAAGAGGGTATTCTCTCGCTGATGCAGATGCCGCGTACGGTGATCGCGACGCAGATCGTCAAGGAAGCCGACCTGCCTTATTTCGTGGTGTTAACCAATCCGACGACCGGCGGGGTCACTGCGTCTTTCGCCATGCTCGGCGATATCCATCTGGCGGAACCCGGCGCGATTATCGGCTTCGCCGGTAAGCGGGTGATCGAGGAAACGATCCGTGAGAAATTGCCCGAGGGCTTTCAACGCGCCGAGTATCTGCTGGAGCACGGCATGGTCGACATGGTCGTGCGCCGCCACGATCTGCGGGCGACCTTGATCCGGCTTTTGGGGTTGATCAACAAGCCCCGACCAACGGCGGAGGTGGTGACCATGGTGCAGCCGGGGCTGGAAATTCCCGCCGTCGACAAGAGCTCGTCGGACGCCGGGGCCGATCAGCCCTCGAAAACCTGACGCGCCGCACGGCCGACCGGTTCACGGTATTCTGGCATGGTTCCCGACCCCATCCTTGAGCGACTGTCCAAGCTGCATCCAAAAGCAATGGACCTGTCGCTTGGTCGGCTGCTGCGATTGCTCGCAACTCTTGGAAACCCGCAGCAAAGCCTGCCACCGGTAATTCACGTCGCCGGCACCAACGGGAAGGGCTCAACCGTGGCGATGCTACGGGCTATACACGAAGCCGCCGGACGCCGGGTGCACGCCTATACCTCGCCCCACTTGGTCCGCTTCAACGAACGCTTCCTCCTGGCCGGCAAGCAGATCGAGGACGCGCCGCTTTCCGACATCCTGGAGGAATGCGAGCGCAGCAATGCCGGCCTGGGCATTACCCTGTTCGAGATCACCACCGCCGCCGGCATGCTCGCCTTCGCTCGGATACCGGCCGATCTCCTACTACTGGAAGTTGGGCTTGGCGGCCGGTTCGACGCAACCAATGTGATTGGCCATCCCGCACTATCGATCATCACGCCAGTATCGTTGGATCACCAACACTTTCTCGGCGACACCGTCGAGGCGATCGCCTTCGAGAAGGCCGGTATCCTTAAGCCCGGCGTTCCCGCGATCATTGGCCGGCAGTCCGACGCCGCGCTTGGCGTGATCCTGGATCGGGCGGCCCAGATTGACGCCCCGGTCGCGGTGCAAGGACGCGACTGGACGGTTCAGGCGAACGACGACGGCTTGGTTTTCCAAACCGCCAGCATGACCCGCCACCTGCCGCGCCCGGCGCTGTTGGGGATTCATCAAATCGATAATGCAGGGATCGTCCTCGCGGCGGTGGAGACGCTTCAGGCAGCTTTCCCAGTCGCGGCCACGGCTCAGGCAGACGGCCTTACCAACGTCCGGTGGCCGGCCCGTCTGCAAAAGCTAACCCAGGGCCCAATGGTCGAGGCGTTGCCATCCAGTGCGCAGATCTGGGTCGATGGGGGTCACAACGAAGACGCCGCCCGGGTTATCGCCGCGACCTTGCGTGACTGGCGCGGCGCCGAGCCGGACCGAACCATCCATCTCGTATTCGGCACCCTGAATTCCCGAGACCCGGAACACTATCTTAATCAATTCCCAGGACTTATCGGTCAGGTGCGTACTGTCGCCATTCCAGGCGAACCCAACACGATTAGCGCTGAGGAAGCCGCCGACGCAGGCCGGCGCGTCGGCCTTGAGGCCAGCGCTGCGACAAGTGTCGCAACCGCCATTCAACAGATCAGCGCGACGTCACCCGGGGCTAAAAGGATCCTTATCTGCGGATCGCTTTATCTCGCGGGAACCGTGCTCAAAGACCATTCCTAGAGCGTATCGTAATTGAGTGTGGGCACGATTTGTCCACACAAGATTGCGTAAACCTGCTCTACGACCAAAAATTAGAGCCAATTCACCAGATCGTGAAATCGTTGGAAACGATTCCGCTCATTCCGGATCCGCTCTAGGGCACGACGGCTAATTAATTATTCTCAGCCGTCGTTAAGCGCATCCTCAACCCATTCGGTCAGCTTATGAGGCGGCAGCGCACCGATTTTTGTCGCTGCGACCTCACCATCGCGGAACAGCATCAATGTCGGAATGCCGCGCACGCCATAGGTCGACGGCGTATTGGGATTATCGTCGATGTTCAGCTTGGCTACAGTCACCCGATCGCCGAGCGTGCTCGCGATATCCTCCAAAGTCGGCGCGATGACCTTGCAGGGGCCGCACCATTCGGCCCAAAAGTCGACCAGGACAGGTTTATCCGACTGCAATACGTCGGCGACGAAGGTGGCGTCGCTGGTAGAGACCGTTGACATGACATTCACTCCTGAAAACATCGACATGACGAAACCGCCAACGTGGCGACCCGCAACAAGGCGAATCGTTGGTCCGTTTCGTTAAATCTAGGAACCGCCCGGCGGGACGTCAAGCTCCGGTGAAAGCGATCGCCCGGGACCCGCGGAAACGCTCAGTAGCTGCTCCGGCAGAACCATGAGATTCGGGCCATCGGTCCACAACAATGCGCATCGAACTGATCGGCCGGGGTAAATATCGGCCAACAGAACCCGGTAGGCGGCCATCTGCCGGAGATAGGCTCCAGGCACGTCTTCTGCCCGATGCGGCGGCGGGCGGTTGGTCTTAAAATCAACCACCAGAATTTCGTCGTCGCGCACCAGAAGCCGGTCAATCCGGCCGGAAAGCACCACCGCCCCCGCCCCTTCGCCAACCATGCCGACGATCGGCACTTCGGCAAGCGCTTGACTGGAAAAAAGCTCCTGCAATCGAGGATCATCAAAAAGCTTATGTATTTCAACAATGTAGATATCCTGCTCAACCAACGGTAGGTCGTGAATCGGACGAGAGAGATAATGTCGTGCCGCTGCATCACGAAGTTCCGGCGCCATCGTCGGCAGCCATTGCAGCAGATAGTGAATGATCCGGCCACGCCGGAAGCGGCGGCTGTCACCATCCTCGAACGGAGAGCGCACCGGTGGTTCGGGCTCCAGTCGCGACGGAGATAGCGGGCGTGGTGGATGCGCGTCGGCGATCGGCGGTGACGCCGCCCAGCTAGGAAGGACGGCCACCGGCGTTGGGCGGTCCATCGCGTCAACACGACCGTCAGGATCACCGGTTTGCGGACAATCTATGGTCAAACAGTCCGCCTCAACATGAGCAATCGGCTCGATCCCATCGCGGATCATCTCGTACCAACTGATGCCGGCCGGTGCCTTTTTAGCTCCCCACCCCGCAACGTAAAGGCGGTCCTCCGCCCGGGTCATGGCGACATACAGCAGTCGGTGATATTCCCGGTCGCGTTGGTCGGCGGCGACGCGCCGGGCTGCGGCCGCCAAAGTGACGTCGGTATCCCCTTTCGGCGACCAAATTGGCATCGCTCCCGCTCCTGAATCACTACCAGGGCTCTTGGTCCATAACAGCTTTGGCGTTCGGTCCGGCGGCACCATCGTGTCCGGCAGGAAGACGATCGGCGCTTGCAACCCCTTGGATCCATGCACGGTCAGGATCCGAACCTGGTTCGATTGTCCGGTTTCCAGATCCCGTTTGACCACAAAATCAGCCGCCGCCAACCAATGCAGAAAGCCCTGCAGAGACGGCACATGGGTGCGTTCATACTCCAGCGATTGGGCCAAGAATTCATCCACCGGATCGCCGGCCTCGAGGCCGAGGCGTTCCAGGATGTCCCGCCGGCCACCACTGGCCAGCAACTCGGCATAGAGTTCGTATGGCGGTGTAAAATCCGCCCGTGCCAACCAGCCCGAAAGCGTATGAAAAACCCGCGCGAACTCATCATCGTCCTGCGCGCGCTCCGTCAGTTCACGCCAAAGCCGATGATGGCCGCGCTCCCAACAAAGCTCGAACAACCGGTCTTCGGTTAATCCGATCAAGGGACCTTTCAACACCGTCGCGAGATTTAGATCGTCGTCCGGTAACAGAAGAAATTGGCCGAACGCAACCAAATCCATTACCGCCAGCTGATCGGTCAGAACCATACGATCAACACCGGCCACGGCAATTTTCCGGTCCTTCAGGGCCCGCACCAAATCGCCGACGAAAGGCCCGCGTCGACGCACCAGCACCATGATGTCGCCCGGGCGGATCGGCCGGTCCTTGGAACACAGAATTTCATTATTCTGCAGCCATCCATCGATACGGTCAGCGATTTTCTCGGCAAGCCGCCGGCGTGGCTCATCGCGGGCACGCTGGGTGACCGGCGGCTCCCACCCGGACCGCTCCTCGTCGTCGGCGACAGGCATTTCCGGCGGCCACAACTCGACAAGCCCCGACTGCCCCGCCCGGTGAGCCCGGTGGCGAAGCTCGGGCAGCGTGCCGTCTAGCCGATCTTCCAACACACCAACCCCCGCGGGGGGGGTGTTGAATACCGCATCAACTGCGCCAAGAACCGCCTCCGTCGAGCGGAACGACATATCCAGATCGATACTGGACCAGTTTTTTTCCGCCGCCGTGACCCGACCGGCGAACAGCTCCCGCATATCCAGAAACCCTTGGGGATCGGCGCGCTGAAAGCTGAAGATCGACTGTTTTACGTCTCCAACAGCGAAGACCGTGCGGTCGCCTTGAGCCTGGGTTTCGGCAATGCCTGTGCCGGCGAAAAACTCCTCAGTCAGCTTCTCGACGATCCGCCATTGCTCCGGATTGGTGTCCTGCGCCTCGTCAATCAACACATGATCGAGCCCGCCATCCAGCTTGAACAAGACCCAGGCCGCTACCCCCGGACGGCAGAGCAGGTCACGGGCGGCAAGAATGAGGTCGTCGTAATCAACCAGGCCATGTCGGCGCTTGTCGGCCTCGTATATTTCCAAAACTGAGGTCGCCACCTGAACCAGAGCCACGGTGCGCACTGCCAGATCCAGCGCCCGTCGCCGCTCTTCCAGGGCGACCAATCGTTTGGCCTCGACGGTAAGCGCCTCCAGGGCGCCGGGGAAACCTTCGACGATCTTTTTGGTGGCGAGAGTGGCTCGAATGCCGCCTTTCTGGATCAAGAATGCGGTCTTGTAGAATTCGAAACCGGCAGCTCGCTCCCACGGCGCGGCCATCCATGCGGCAATAATATCACCGCGCTCAATATCGGTTTTCTTCCCGGTAACCAATGCCCCCGCCGCAGCGCGCAAGGCCCGACCGTCGAAGGCGTGGTCTTGGGTAGCGGAGGCAACCAATGTCGCATCTCTATCACCCTCCTCGACCTCCAATAGCGCCCGAATTTTCTCCGCCAGGGCATCAACGCCGCCGGCCTGGGTAATCGCCGCCTCAAGCCGAGAACGCTCCGACAACAGATCCCCGACCAGATCAGATAATCCATCCTCGGACACCCGCGCCGCCACCTCCGACAGCGCCGCGCTAAGGCCGGGGGCCGCGCCGCGCCGGGCGCCCAAGATCATCAGATCCCTAGCCATCCGCATCCGTTCAGCGGCGGTACGCTCATCCAGCACGTCGAATTGCGGCGGGAGCCCAGCCTCAAGGGGGAACCGGCGCAGAACCGATTGACAGAACCCGTGGATCGTCTGCACCTCAAGACCGCCGGGCGCATCAAGCACGGTGGCAAAAAGGCGTCTCGCCCGCCCGACCTCAATTGTCTCGGGACCCCGCCCCGACAAGTCTCTCAATTGACCAACCAAGGTCGCATCGTCAACCACCGACCAGGCCGACAACCGGCCGGCAATCCGCGTGGCCATTTCCGCCGCCGCCGCCTTGGTGAAGGTCAGGCAGAGGATACGTTCCGGTCGGGCGCCCGAAAGCAGTAATCTGAGAACCCGGTCAGTCAGAACCTTGGTCTTGCCGGAGCCCGCCGAGGCGGCGACCCACACGGACCGATTGTGCTCGGACGCGTTTTGCTGAAGCTCCTGAGCCGCCTGAGCAACCGAGCCTGCTTGACCTCCTACGCCCTGTTCGGCGCCATTACCAATATCGCTCAAGACGACCACTCCTTGATCCGCGCAAGATGGGCATAGTCGTCAAATCGCAGCGGCAGACCCGGGTCAGGGATCGCGCGATATGGGGTCTCAGGTTGATCGAAAGCCTCAATCAGCCTGAGCAAACCGGTTTCCGCAGCATCGACCAGATTTTCAACACCGTCCGCATGTGACCGCATCTTGCCGGCCGGTTCGCCGCCGGTCAGTCGCCAGTAGTCCAGGGAGGTACAAAGCCCGGCCGGCAATCCTTCGAACCCACCACGGCGCAGGATCAGCGCTTCCAGGGGCAGTTGCGGCGCCGACCCCGCCTCAACATCGGGCCGGGGCGGCACCATGCCGGTCTTATAGTCGATGATCGTCCAGTCCCCACCGGCTCCATGGTCAAGCCGGTCGGCAATCGCCCGCAATTCGACCGGGCCACCGGGGGACCGGAGTTCTATTTTGCCTTTGACCTCACTATGCGAAACCTTGATCAGGGGGGCGCGCATCGCTTCGGTCATGATGAACCATTCGGCGATCCGCTCGAACCTGGGCCACCAGAAAGCCCAAACAGCCGGACGCGCCATTACCGAGGCAAAGGCGGCGCGCCCCTGCTCCAACAGTGCCGCCAGCGCCTCGCCCGGATCCGCCGGGGGACCAGCCTTGATATAGGCGTCCAGCGCATCGTGAATCAGGTTGCCACGATCGGCAGCTCCGGGCTCTTCATCCAAGGGATCCAGCGATCTGAGCCCCAGGATGCGCCGCGCGTAAATTGCGTAGGGATTGCGCTGCCAAGTGCCGATCTGGGTCACCGAGAACGACCGGGGGCGCGTCGCTACAGGCGGGCGCGGTTCCGGGGGGCCACGTCTAGTCGAAACTTCCGCCGCGTCTAGCCGGGCTTGCCAGCCGCGCCAATCGACATCCGAGCCATTGTCCCTGAGCGCATCGGCAATGCCGAGCGCATCCAGCACAGATTGAATCCGGAGCAGCCAACGCGATGGCACCGTCGGCGTGCCGCCAACCCGCTCCGCTCGCGTGATAATCACATCGGAGGCGCCACAGGCCTGGACAAAATCATGCGCCGATTGGCCAATCCGAATTTCTGGCAGCGGCAGGCCAAGCGCGCTTCGCATCGGCCGACTGAGCCAGGGGTCGGCAGCTGATTCGGGCGGCCAGGTGCCTTCGTTCAGACCGCCCAGCACAACCCGGTCATAGGATTGCAGGCGCCCTTCCAAGGGACCGAGAATAGCAAGGCGTGGATGGGTTCCAAATTTTGGTCTGAACATCGCGCCAGCAAGCAACGCCTCCAGCAACGGCAGATAGTCCCGGCCGTCCATTTCCGGCCAGTCCCGCGCGACGGAAAACAAATCAGCCAGAAACGCTGCGGCCTGTTCGCCGGCATCCCCGGACCAGATCGTCGTCGCCCCCATGTCCTCGTGATCCGCCGCTAGGGCCTCCGCCAAGCCGTTATGCGCTAGTAACAGGCTTTGGAGCGCGATACTTCGGTTGCCGAGCGCGTCCTCAAAGCTTTTTAAAGCGGGCGCTAAGCGTGTAAGCCAAGTCAGCAATCCGCCGCGTTCCTCGACGGCGATTGGTGAACGACGATGTTCCCCATCAACCTCGTCGGCAAGGTCGAGGGCCGCCAACAAACCATCAATACCCGGTCCCGGGCGCGGACCGCGCAGCACCGCCCGCTCCAACAAACGGACGTTACGGCGAAACATCCCTGGCGCCAAACCTCCCCGGGCGAGCGGGTGCTTCAATGCCGCAAGCATCGGCACAGGGGCCAATTCGGCGGCGACCATCACCCCAGTCAGCCGCCAAAAGGCAAACACCGGGGTATCGGCAAGCGGTTGACCAGCCGAATCGTCGACTTCGATATCCCAACGCCTCAGCTCCGACTTCACCCGCCGGGCCAGCGCCCGGTCCGGGGTAATCAGCGCACAAGTCCGGCCCTCCGTATGCAAGGTCTCCCGCATTGCCAAGGCGATGACCCCGGCTTCCTCCTGGACATTGGCGCATTCAACCAGCGCCAATCCGCTCAAATCATCCTGTGGAATGTCCTTGGCGGACAAATCGCGCCAGCGATCCGTGGTCACCGCCGGACGCATAGCCTCGCGCAGCAACCTGTTCCGACCGGCGCGCAGTCGCGGGCCGGTATCCGGCACCCATAGCCCAACCGCCTCACGCGGCGTTTTCAGCCGCTCCAGCAAACGCGCCAGGGCATGCTGCGGATGAGCGCTGTCCCCATGCGCCGCGTCCCAGCTCGTCGCATCCAATTGCTGGTCCAGGCCCGGCAGGACAACGGCCCCTTCCGCCAGCCCGACGACCACCCGCATCAACCTGGCCGTGGCCGGCACACTACCGGTTGAACCGGCGATGGTTATCGGACGCTGCGGCGGCTCCCGGGTCCAGCGATCCGCAAGATCGGTGAGCATACGATCACGTCTGACGGCTGGATCGACAGCCCCTTCCTCAGCCAGCAAGCGTGGCCAGAATTCACTCACGATCGCCAGAAATCCGAGGGTTTTCTGCCAATGCTGGGCGTGTTCATCTGGGACAAGCGTGGCAAGACATTCAAAGGCGATGCCCTCGGTCTGCATTTGATCAAGCAGCCGGGCAAGCTCGAGCGCCAACCGCGCCGCCTGGTCCGGCGACGCGGCATCGAGCGTCCCTGGTGCGATTTCTGAGTGGGCTCCCGTCTCGGCCAAATATCGCATCACCAATCGGGTCAACAAAAGCTGTCGACGCAATTCGGAAATCGCCGGCGGGCATTCGGTCTCGGTTTCCACATCCAATCCGATGGAGAAATCACCGAACGGCTCGTCCTCATCCACATCCCCGACGGCACGGATCTCGGGTAGGAGCATGGCACGGCCCTGGCCCAATCTGAGGAACGCTTCCGCCAACACCCTGACGGCACGGCGATGGGGGACCAGGACGATGCCGCGGTTCAGCTGTAGCGGGTCTTGTCCGGCCCGCCTCCAAAGTCCATCCGCCAAGGCATCAGCAAACGAAAGGTCACCAGGGATTGAATATATCTGCGGTGCCGACATCGCTACGTTCAAAAGAACGGTACGGCCGGAACATGCCCGGTGGCGAAACGAGCGCGGGCACTCTCCAAGTCATCCGGTGTGCTGATGTGATACCAAAGTCCATCGTGCAGAACACCAAACAAGCGTTCAGCCTCAATCGCCCGATCATAGAGCCAATTCAATGAAAACGCCCCCTTCGGAGCTCCCGAGAGCAACGCTGGGTTGATAATCGACAAGCCCATATAGGCGTAGGGGGCAATCAACGCCTCCTGGCGGCGCTGCAACCGTCCTTCCTGATCCATAATGAAGTCGCCCAAGCCTTGAAAATTGGGAGTTCGGGCAAGCGCCACCAACATCAGCAACACATCCATCCGCTCCGGGTCCCAGCTCTCGGCGAGTCGCAGTAGCGGGCTTTTCATGCCATCGACCCAAACGCTATCACCATTAATGACGTAAAACGGGTCCGATCCCAGTAAAGCAAGGGCGTTGACCACGCCGCCGCCGGTTTCCAGGGCCTCTTCCTCGGCGGAAACGACGATACGATCGTCATTCAGCGTGGCGACATGACCGGTGATCTTCTCTCCCAAATGCGCCGAATTGACGACGACCCTGGAGATCCCGACATCCAGCAAGTTCTCGATCGCCCGGTCGAGCAGGGTCTTGCCGGATATCACCAAAAGCGGCTTCGGTATCCGGTCGGTCAGTGGCATCATGCGCTTGCCACGCCCGGCGCCCAAAACCATCGCACGACTTGGCACCGATGACGTCCGAGAAGGCAGATGGGTCAGGAACATGACAGGCCCGCTTCCCCGCCCGGTCGGGGGGTGATGCGACACTCAGCGGGTACGAAGCGCTCGATCCAATCGCGCACCGGCTGCAATTCCGGAATCGCCAGATTGGCCACGGTATGGCGCCAGAGCCGGGGGATGTGAACCAAATACTGATGGTTTCTATACAGCACCGACTGCCGGGCGAAAATCCCGAACACCTTCAAGGCCCGCTGCGCGCCAAATGCGTGATAGGAGCGCATGAAGGACGGGCGATCGATAGCGGCGCCCATGGCGCTGAAATACCGCTCCAACATCACGGCGACCAAATCGCCGTCGATATCACGCCGGGAATCCTGCAGCAGCGAGACGACATCGTAACTCGACGGACCGATCACCGCGTCTTGAAAATCCAGCAACCCACAGGCGTCAAGCCCCTGGCGATCGGCGATCACCATCAGGTTATCCACATGGTAATCGCGCAGCACCAAGGTCCGGGGCGCCTCACGCATGGTTGTCAGGCATGCGCCCCATGCCTCGACATACGCCTCGCGCATCGTCGTCGATATTTTAAGCCCGAGACCCTGGGCAAGATACCAATCCACGAACAACGCCGCCTCGTCCAACAGCTTGGAATCCTCGTAGGCCGGGACCATGACCGGCAGAACGTCGGTCGACCGGTGATGTAAATCGATCAGCACATCCAACGCCAAGGCATAGAGCGCCCGCTCATCACCGCCGCCGGCTAACGCCCGCGTATAAGTGGCATCTCCAAAATCGTCGAGCAGCAGAAACCCATGCTCGACGTCACGGCCGAGGACCTTTGGCGCACTGTAGCCGAAATCATTCAACAACCCGGACAGCGTAGCAAAAGGGACGACGTCCTCAAGGTCTGGGGGCGCGTCCATAACCACGTATCGAGCGTCACCCAACCCAACTCGGAAATATCTTCGGAACGAACAATCATCGGCTAATGGCGTCAGCGCGGCATCCGCCAAGCCATTTCGATCGAGAAAACCGCGCAGCAAACTGGATCGGTCGGGCTTGCTCTCTGCCTGTATCGTCACGATGCCCCCGTCGCCAGTAGATCGCCTAATCGATCCCGCCAATGGGCATCGCCCAGCAATGCGATCGACCGCTCGGATATTTTATCGCAAAACTCGAGATGTAATTCGAGCCTTTTAGCCGGTAATATTTCCAGAGCCCGTTCCGGCCACTCAATCAGGACCACCGCCTCGGCAAATGCCTCCTCAATGCCAAGCTCTGCGGCTTCATCCGGGCTGGATAACCGATACAGATCGGCGTGCCAGATCGTAAGGGAGTCCGCCGAGTCGCCGGTTTCATAGATTTGCACAAGCGTGAATGTCGGGCTAGGAACCTCCTGATCAGCAGCGGTGAGAGCCCGGATAAAGGCGCGCGCGAAGCTGGTTTTGCCGGCACCGAGATCACCAAATAAACACAGCACATCACCCGGTCGCACCAACGCCGCCAAGCGCGCAGCGAGACTTCTGGTGCCCGACTCGCTGGCAAGATGGATCGTCATGATCTCGCCGAAGCAATTGGCGGGCAAGCTGTTCGCATCCCTGATCATGGCATCGCTTCGCTCACGATGGATTGGCCGCGGTCTCGGCAGGTTCCAACCCGATGGACGCCTGATCAAGTATGCGGCACGAAACCGTCGTCCCACCAGTCTTGGTAGAACGGGGCTTGGTGGAGCCGGGTTGGGTGGAAACAGACCTAGTAGAGACGCGTTGTCCGGACGCGGTGATGGTGCGGTTGCCCTCCCGTGCACAAAGTTCCTCGATAAAATCGGCGCCTGTCGCGCGCAAGTCATCCGGCCGCTTTTGCATTAACCCGCCGGTTTCTTCATCGGAAGCGGCTTGAATGTCGTCGAGCGTGCCCTCGGCAGGTTGCGCCAAGGCCAGCAACCGGCGCAACGCCGGGGTAATCCGAAGCGACGATTTCTGCAGCCCGACGCCAGAGCCCGGTTCAAAAAACAGCACCGCTGCCTGATCGGAAGCAAGCACCTTATCGCCCAACTCAAACATCCGCTTGGCTTTGCGATATTCGCCCGTCACGTCCAGAAGCCGCTAGTTTTGGCGAATCAGCAAGACCAGCAAACCACCGCATAAAACGATTAACCCGTAGACGAAATACCCGGCGGTTTGCGCCAAAACATCGGGCGCTGATTGCGCCGTGACCGGTAACGCCGCGAAGACGCTGGTCGCCGCTCTCATCAGAATCGCCGCCAAAAAAAAACCGTGAACTTCTCACCATGACGAAAGCCTACGCTGGCGCAACCAGCACCTCAACCATCGGATCATCCGACCCGCAATCACCTGTCGAGCGAAGCGTACGTTTTGACCGAGCAATCCAGATCAATCCTCTGCTTCCCAACCGTAATATTTTGTCATATAGGCGTTGCTGAATTTGCCGGATGCTCGATCCTCGACCACCGCCGCCTGATCCCGCTCCTTGGGATCGCCATAGCCGCCAGCGCCGGGCGTATTCACCACCAACGCCTGATGAGGGTGCAACACCATATCCGGTGGCTTATGTGCGAGCTGCCTTGTGCCGCCGTCCTCGTCCTCAAGCCAAAAACTACCACTTGCGCCCGATTTTCCGCCAAAAATACCCCAGGGTTGGTTACGAAACCGCTCTCCGACCCCGTTGAAAATACAGCTATGGCCAAGTGGCCGGACCACCCGTTGCAAGCCCATCCCGCCGCGATACTTGCCCGCGCCCCCGGAATCTTGGATCAGGCCATAGCGTTCCACGAGCAGCGGATATTCCATCTCAATCGCCTCGACCGGCAGGTTCGAGGTGTTGGTGATATGGACCTGCACCCCGTCCTTGCCGTCCCGGTCGTTGCGCCCGCCGAACCCGCCGCCCAATGTCTCAAGATAGACGTAGGCCTCGCCAGTTTCCGGGTCGCTGCCAGCGAAAACCGCCATTGAATTGGCGCCATTGGCTGCGCCTACCGCCGCCTCGGGCAACGGCTCGGCCATGGCGCCGATCACCACATCGATGATCCGCTGCGATGTATGGGCCCGCGAGGCGACCGAGGCCGGTGCGACGCAACTCAGCATCGTGCCAATCGGAGCCGTCACCTCAACCGCGTCCAGCACCCCATGATTGTTCGGGATTTCCGGGTCGAGCATCGCTTTAAGAACATAGCAAACCGCGGCCTTGGTTCCATGTAGCGGGATATTGATGTTTCCCGGCGTCTGCGGCGAGGTGCCGGTGAAATCGAAAATCGCCCGTTCGCCCTTGATCGTCGCGGTCAGCTTGATCGGCACGTTGATCGCCTCGCGCCCGTCGTCGTCCATCACGTCCTCGAACCTGTAGACCCCATCGGGAATCCCAGCGATCGCGTCACGCATCCGTTGGTTAGTGCGGCTGATAATCTCCTCGAATACCTTGGCCACCAAGCCCGCGGTATTCTTGGCGGCGATATCCCGAAGCCGGCGCTCGGCCAGGCGAAGAGCGGCGAATTGCGCATTGTAGTCACCGCGCCGCTCATCCCTCACCCGCACGTTCAACAACAGAATATCGAACAGATCCTGGTCGAGCTTGCCGCGACGAAACAGCTTGATCACCGGAATGCGCAGGCCTTCCTGGTAGATTTCGTTCATCCCGCCAGCCATCGAACCGGGGGACATGCCGCCGATATCCGCGTGATGGGCGATATTACAGACGAAGCCCAACAGCTCGCCATCGATGAAAACCGGCATGGCGAGGCTGACATCCGGCAGATGCGTGCCACCGCCCTCGTGCGGATCGTTGGCGGCGAAGATGTCGCCCTCCTCGATATCGGCGAGGTCGAATTTTCGAAACAAGGCCTCCATCTGCCCGAGCACCGAGGCGATATGCACCGGAATACTGTTCGAGGCTTGGGAGACCAACTTGCCGCGCCGGTCGACGATGGCGCAGGAATGGTCATGGCGTTCCTTGATGTTGGTCGAGTAAGCGCTTTTCATCAGCGCGATGAACGCCTCGTCGGTGACCGACTGCAGCGCGTTGGCGAGAATTTCGATGGTGATCGGATCCGGGCTCGGAACGTTTGCACTCATGACACCACCTCGATGATCAGGTTGCCATATCCATCGACCTTGGCCCGATCGCCGGGATGAATGATGGTCAGCGCGTCCAATTGTTCGACCACCGCCGGGCCATCCAAATTATGGCCGGGCTGTAGATCGACCCGTTGATAAATCGGCGTATTCGTCGCCTTGGCCGCCTCGAACCAGACCGCACGCGTCCCGGTCGGGCTTGGTGACGTTTCGGACGCCGAGCCTTCCGAGGCGGGTTGCTCGGGCGCGGTCCGCCCAACCGCCACCACACGAATATTGACGATCTCGATCGGGTCGGTCTCGGTATAGTGACCGTAAGTCCGCTCATGCAGCTCGTAGAAACGCTGACGCAGCGGGTCCAACGAGGACATGTCCGAGGCGCCGACCGCACCGTTGATCTCGACCCAAGGCACCGTCAACTCAAAATTCTGCCGGATATAGCGCATGTCGAAACCGATGCGGAGGATCCGGTCGTTAGACTCGACCCCCTCGGCGCTGAACCATGCCTCGGCCCGAGTCCGCAATTCCGCAAGATCCCCGCTCACCGTCGCCAGGGCTCGATCGTCATAAGGCAGTCTGCGGGTGACGACGAAATCCTCCTTCAGATCCGAGACCACCAGGCCCTGGGCGCAGAGAATCCCTGGCGCCGGAGGCACAATGATCTCCCGCATTTCCAGCGCCCGTGCAACATCGCCGGCATGCAGGGCGCCAGCGCCGCCAAAAGCCATCAGCGAGAAATCCCGAGGGTCGTGGCCACGCTCCACCGAGATGGTTCGCACCGCCCGCACCATATTGGCCACCACGATGCCGAGAATACCGTGCGCCGTGCGCTCCACCGAAAAACCCAGACGATCGGCGGCCGGCTGGATCGCCCGACCCGCCAATTCAACGTCCAGCGTCATCGCCCCGCCGATCAACGAGTCAGGCAAGCGCCCAAGCACCAGATTGGCGTCGGAGACCGTCGGCTCGGTGCCGCCGCGACCATAACAAGCCGGGCCCGGATCGGCGCCGGCACTCAACGGCCCAACCTTCAGCAGTTCGTCCCGGTCGAACCAGGCGATCGAGCCGCCGCCGGCGCCGACGGTGTGAATATCGATCATCGGCAAACGGATCGGGAAACCGGCGACCGTGCGGTCGTAGCCTATGCCCGCCTCGTGGCCCTGGATCAGCGCGACATCGGCGCTGGTGCCGCCCATATCGAGGGTGATAACGTCTGGGCGGTCGGCAAGGCGGGCCTGATGAATTGCCCCGACTGTCCCGGCCGCCGGGCCCGACAGAGCCGTGCGTATCGGCATGTCGCCGGCCCGCTCCACCGACATCAAACCGCCACTGGATTGATTGATCCCAAGCCTGGCGCTCGGCGCGACCTCGGCGAACCGCCTGCCCAGGGTTTTCATGTAGCGGCCGATTACGGGCTGCAGGTAGGCATTCAACAGCGTGGTTGAAAACCGTTCATATTCGCGAAATTCCGGCTGGACCTCACAGGACAGCGACACACTCAGGTTCGGGCGCCTCTTGGACAGGGCCTTGCCAATGCGCTGCTCGTGCTCCGGCGTCAGAAACGAGAACAACAAGCAGACCGCGCAGGCATCGGTTTCAACCCCGGCAACTGCCTCTACTACACTGTCGATCGCCGCGTCGGTTAAGGCGCGGATCACCTGGCCCTTGCCACCGATCCGCTCGTTGACCTCGAAACGCAGATGACGCGGCGACAGCGGGGGCGGGTGATCTGCCTTCATGTCATACATCTTCGGGCGGATTTGCCGGCCGATCTCCAGCAGGTCCTTAAAGCCCTCGGTCGTGATCACCGCGACCGAGGCGCCCTTGCGCTGGAGCAGGGTATTGGTCGCCACCGTCGTGCCGTGGGCCAGGCGTCCAATCTGATCGGCCTCTATTCCCGCCGCATCCATAAGCGCCGCTAAACCACTAAGGATGGCACGGGACGGATCATCCGGCGTCGACGGCGTCTTGTGCAGTTCAACACGGCCATCGACCGTGTTCAGAGCGTGAAAATCCGTGAAGGTGCCGCCGACATCGACGCCGATAAACCACATACGTTTATTCCTATATGTTGGCCTGAGTATTGATCATTCGATCACGCCACAGACCCGACCTGGGTTGCTGCGGCGTGACTGCCTGTCTTTCTGATCTCCGAAACGGCCCTACATCGCCGCCGTCTTATCCAGATCCGGGTGTTTCGCCGTCCATCCCGTCGCTGCTTCGTAGGCAGCGGCAATCCGGTAGCCCATCGCCTCGTCGAACTGGCCGGTGACGATCTGCATCGACAGCGGCAAGCCCGAAGCGCTGAAGCCGGTCGGCACGGCGAGCGCCGGGTTGCCGGTGACGTTGAACGGGGTGCGGGCCTGGCGCGGGTAATGTTTCTCGCCAGCCTCGAAATCCTCGATTAAGAAGGCCGGCTCCATGTTGTTGACGGTGAGGACCGCGTCGAGTTGGTTAAAATTTTCGTTGAACTCGGCGGTATAACGCGCCCGGGTGCGGGTCGCCTGGACATAGTCAACACCGCTATAACCCATTCCGGGCAGCAAGCGACCGAGCAACAGGGCGCCGTAGTCCTCCGTCCGTTCGGTGAGCCATTTCTCGTGAATGGCGCAGGCCTCAGACAACAGGATCACCCGATTGCACGCCGTATATTGGGCAAGCGGTCGGGTTTCGATTTCGCGGACCTCGGCGCCAAGGTTTTCCAGCACCTTGATCGCCGCCTCGATTGCCGCCGCCATTTCCGGGTCGGCAACCATATCCTTAGTGTAGAAGTGCCGGATCACACCAATCTTGAGGCCTTTGATATCGCTTTCCATCGCCGCGCCAAAGTTCGGCACCGCGTCATCGGCACTACCCGGATCACGCGGATCGTGACCGGCGATCACCGAAAGCGCCAAGGCATTATCGGCGGTGGTTCGGGTGAGCGGTCCGACGTGATCGAGCGAAAACGACAGCGGCACCACGCCTCGCCGGCTGACCCGTCCATAGGTCGGCTTCATGCCCAGCAGGCCATTCATCGAGGCTGGATTGCGAACCGACCCGCCGGTATCCGAGCCCAGCGCAATCGGAACGAAGCCACTAGCCACCGCCGCGCCGGCACCACTGGACGAACCACCGGGTGAATAATCACGTCCCCAGGCGTTGCGGGCCGGCGGCCAGGGCAGATCGAAGGAAGGGCCACCCAGCGCGAATTCATGGGTCGACAGCTTGCCGAACAAAACCCCTCCGGCGGCCCGTAACTTGGCGGTGACCGGCGCGTCCTCGCTCGCTATATTATCCGCCAGGAGCCGGGAATGCGCCGTGGTCGGCCAGCCCTTGGCATCGATGATGTCCTTCAACGCAAAAGGTACCCCGTGCAGGGGGCCGAGGGCGTCGCCACGCATTACCGCATCCTCGGCGGCTTGCGCGTCGGCCAAGGTCTGCTCCGGGCGCAAGGTCAAAAAAGAATTCAGACCGGCATCATATTTCTCGATCCGCGCCAGCAATGTCTTGGCGTATTCGACGGGCGAGAGTTTTTTCGCGGCGATCAAACCTGCCGCTTCTCCAGCTTCCAGCCAATGCATCTCGCTCATTGCCCGACCTCGCCCTTAGCGGCCCGCCAATTGCCAACGCGGAAGACATGGGCCGGCTCTTGTGTCCAATGGTTGCCCCGGTCAAGCCGGCCAATCGTGGCGCGCGCGGCATCGCCGGCGATTTTCGCCCGCTCTGGCCCCACCGCCTTGGCCACCGCCGCCGGCAGGCCAGACTTATCGGTCCCTTGCTCAGCCATCATTTCCTCCGAATCGCTTGTAGAGATCAACCATGGCATGATGCCTCGAAGCCGTCCACGCCGGACCGGCGAGATATCAACAAGACGATTTGGCGAAGCGATCATGAGCAGATATCGTCCGACGGTTCACGGCCACACCCACATGGTGTCGGCCGGTCACGCGTTGGCGGCCCAGGCCGCTTACGCAATCCTGGAAGCCGGCGGCAACGCCGTCGATGCCGGCGTTGCCAGCGCCATGACCTTAGGCGTGGTGCAAAGCGACCTGGTGAACATCGCCGGGGTCGCGCCAATCATGATCCGCCAACCAAGCGGTGAGGTAACAACGATCAGCGGCATTGGTCGCTGGCCACGCGCCGCCGACATCAACCGGCTTGTCCGCGAGCATGACGGCCACGTGCCCCATGGGGTATTGCGTAACGTGGTGCCAGCCGCGCCCGATGCCTATATCACGGCGCTGGAGCAATTCGGCACGATGAGCTTTGGCGAGGTAACCCAAGGCGCGCTTCAGGCGGCCCGCGATGGCTTTATCATGCACGAACTGATGGCCCAGACGATCGCCGAGAACGAGGACAACTACCGTCGCTGGCCCTCGAACCGCGAAATCTACCTGCCGAACGACACGCGCCCAAAAGTTGGTGATATCTTCGTGCAATCCGACCTTGCCCACACCCTGCAATACATGGCCGACCAGGAGGCCGCGCGTGGCGGCGGCAGGCTGGCCGGGCTGAACGCAGCGCGCAATGCCTTCTACAAGGGCGACATCGCCCGCGCCATCGTCCAATACCACGAGGAAAACGGTGGCTGGATGACCATGGCCGACCTGGCCGAGTTTCGTGTTGGGATCGAGACGCCGGTTACCGTCAAGCACCGGGGCGTCACTCTGCACACCTGTGGCGCCTGGTGCCAGGGACCCAGTATGGCTCAGATGTGGTCCTTTCTCGACGCCACCGATCTCGTCGGCCTTGGACACAATTCGGTCGACTACATCCATCTGCTCACCGAAGTAATCAAGTTGGTCTTCGCCGATCGCGAACTTTATATCGGCGACCCGGAATTCGTCGACGTGCCACTCGATCACCTGCTCTCAAGATCCCATGCGGTGGAGCGCCTGGGCTTGATCCGCCCGGACGCAGTATTGCGCGGCGGCGACCTTTGGGGCGGCACCGCCGATGCTCCAAGCGAGCAAGCGGTTGCCCAGGATACCTCCTACGCCTGCGTGATCGACTCCGGCGGCCTAGTCGCCTCGATCACCCCAAGCGACGGTTCGGCGACCTCGCCGGTTACCCCGGGATGGGGCATCACGCCTTCTTCAAGGGGCTCGCAATCCTGGGCAGTGCCCGGCCACCCCTCAAGCGTAGCGCCATGGAAGCGGCCGCGCCTGACTCCGAACCCGGCGATCGCCGAGACCGAGGACGGCAGACTGATCCCCTTCGGCACTCCCGGGGCCGACGTGCAATGTCAGGCGATGCTGCAGGTCTTGCTCAACATCACCGCGTTCAAAATGGCGCCGCAGGAGGCCGTGGAAGCGCCGCGTTTCGCGACCTATAGTTACCCTGAAAGTTTCGAACCGCATGAGGCTCTACCCGACGTATTGCGGATAGAAAGCAGAATCGACGCATCGACGAAGCGCGGACTGCAGGACAAGGGCCACGATGTCCAGGACTGGCCGAACTTGACCTGGAAGGCCGGGGCGGTTTGCACAATCGTCGCCGACCCGCAGAGCGGATTGCTTAGCGGTGGCGCCGACCCACGACGTCCCTGTATCGCGATCGGCCGTTGAGCCGAGGCCGGCTGGCTTTGATCATAATTTGCAGTTATCCCCGACTCCCACCCACCCCAAGTTCACCGTGAGAATCTCATTCAAGCCTGTGACTCAGTAGGTTCGAAATTTTTTCGTATCCATCGGTTAGCTAATTCAATGAATACATATAGGCGTTAATCAGGGAAGGGATACCCATGTGCGCACAAAGAGCTACGGATTTAGAATCCTTCATGCAGGGGGTTCAAGAAAAGAATCCCGGTGAAGTTGAATTTCACCAAGCGGTTAGGGAAGTCGCGGCGGATGTAATTCCCTGGATGCAGGACCATCCAATCTATCTGAACCTACAGATGCTTGAGCGCATGGCGGAACCGGACCGCGTGATCTCTTTCCGAGTCTGCTGGGAAGACGAGGAAGGCAATATCCGGGTAAATCGCGGCTATCGCGTGCAGAACAACAACGCCATCGGCCCCTACAAGGGGGGTCTTCGGTTCCATCCCTCGGTCAACCAGTCGATCCTAAAGTTTCTGGCTTTCGAGCAAACTTTCAAGAACTCGCTCACCGGCCTGCCCATGGGTGGCGGCAAAGGCGGCGCTAACTTCAATCCCAAGGGCAAGACAAACCGCGAAGTGATGCGGTTTTGCCAGTCCTTCATGACCGAGCTCTATCGCCATGTCGGCGCGGATGTCGATGTTCCGGCGGGCGATATTGGCGTTGGCGGGCGCGAAATCGGCTATATGTTCGGCCAATACAAGCGCATCACCAATCATTTCACCGGCGTGCTGACCGGCAAGGGCAGGGAATATGGCGGCAGCGAAATGCGGCCTGAGGCGACCGGTTATGGCGCAGCATATTTTCTTGACGAGATGCTCAAGACCAAGGGTGACAGCATCCGCGGCAAATCCGTTCTCATTTCCGGGTCCGGAAATGTCGCGACCTTTGCCGCGGACAAGGTCAATCATCGCGGTGGTAAGGTCGTGACGCTCTCCGATTCCAGTGGTTTTATTTATGACCCGGATGGAATCGATCTTGAGAAAGTCAATTGGGTTAAGGAGCTGAAGAACTCCCGGCGTGGTCGGATCAGTGAATACGCCGACCATTTTAAGAACGCGGAGTTCCATGCCGGCAAGCGCCCCTGGGGCGTGACGGCGGATCTGGCGATGCCCTGCGCCACCCAGAATGAGATCTCGGCAGATGATGCGGTGACCATGCTCGCTAACGGCATTATAGGCGTGGCCGAGGGCGCAAACATGCCGACGGACATCGCGGGCATCCACAAATTCCTCGATGCCAAGATCCTGTTCGGACCAGCCAAGGCGGCCAATGCTGGCGGTGTCGCCATGTCCGGCCTGGAAATGAGCCAGAACTCCGAACGGCGCTCCTGGAGCAACGAAGATCTGCGCAACATGCTGCGCGAACTGATGACCGACATTCACGCTCGTTGCACGGAGGCCGGAACCGACAAGGACGGATTCTGCAACTACGTCGCCGGCGCCAACATCGCCGGCTTCAAAAAAGTCGCAAACGCCATGCTGGCTTTCGGCGTCGTCTGATCCAACCACAGTCGTCGTCTGAGACTAAAGAGTTCGCCCAGAAAAACTCCCAGCCCTTTGACGAATAGGAATTCTCCCGACTGATCGAATATCAGAAAATACCAGGAAGCAGCCACGGCAGCGTCATTTTCTGGTAATTTCTCAAAAAGTCAAAATCGCACAACCGTCGTGACGCCGATCTTTTCCGCGAGCGTTTGGATGTCATCATCGATCTGGAGCACGGCTTGGTTCGCTTCGTCCCGATCAAGTGGACGAACGCGATCCTGGCGATTGCCCGCCAGCAGGATTATCTGGACTGGGCCCGCGAATAGATCACCGCCTCGACGGCACCTGGGATGCCGATCAGCGCCGGTTATTCGTCTATTTCGTGAAAAACGGAGCAGCGGTGCAATTGGTGGACACCCTGCGCGGAGTTTTCGGAATCGCCGACGGCTATCCCAAAGACGGTGCGGGAATTTCGAGAAGTACCAAGGCGGGGAAAGATACCAGGGACGGTGAAGCCTACGCGGCAAAAGACAACCCGCGCGCCGCGTTTCATGGCTGACGTGCCGAGCAACGCCTTGCTGGTCTGGACGATAAAGCGGGAATACGACATTATCTCCGAGGTGCTGGCAAAACTCGACATCACTCCTCTGCAAGTGCTGATCGCGGGTGCGGTTATCGAAATCACCCTGCGTTACGGGTTGCAGTACTTCCTCGAATTCGGCGACGTGACGGCGATTTTCAACCGTGACAGCAGCCAAGCCACGGTGAATCCGATGCCCCCGGCAAAAAATCCAAGGTTCCCGCCAGCGGCGGCTGACCGCATTTCCTCGTAGACCAGGATCTCCTGTTCACACGCCCGCTAGCCGCCCGCACCAGGGAGCCGAAGAGGTTCTACTGGACCGGGGGCTTGCCATTGTCCGCGCGCATGGCCAGACTTCCGCTGCGCGTCCGGTGGTCTCTTCGGTCCATAGGGATAATCACACGAACCTTGGAGGAAGACATGCCGGGAACCCTCACCCAAGACCAGATCGACCGCTATCGCCAGGACGGCTATGTCACGCCGGTACCAGCAATCAGCGCCGAGAGGGCCGGCGCGCTCAAATCGCGCTATGACACCTTGCGGGCACTGGGTGAGACCGAGGCCACCGCCACCCTACGCAGCAAACCGCACCTGGTCCTTCCCTGGTTATATGACCTGGTGCTCGACCCCGCCGTAACTGAGCCGGTCAGCGCTATTCTCGGGCCAAATCTGCTTGCCTGGGGCAGTAGTTTCTTTGCCAAACCAGCCGGCGATCCTGGCTATGTCACCTGGCATCAGGACGCCAACTATTGGGGGCTGGAACCCCATGAGGTGCTTACCGCCTGGATCGCGTTCAGCCCGAGCCGGCGCGAGAATGGTTGCATGCGGATGATCCCGGGGAGCCAGGACGCGGGCGCGCTCGACCACCGGGACACCTTCGCCAAGGACAACCTGCTGACCCGGGGCCAGGAAGTTGCGGTCAAAGTTGATGAGGCTCTCGCCGTCGACATCATCCTGGAGCCAGGCGAGATGTCCTTGCACCATGTCGGCATCGTGCATGGCTCAGAGGCGAACATCAGTGCTATCCCCCGGATCGGTTTCGCGATCCGTTATATCGCCTCGCATGTGCGCCAGATCGGCGGGCGAACCACCGCGACCCTGGCCCGAGGCGTTGATGAACACGGTCATTTTGACCCGGAGCCGAGACCAGGCGCCGACTATGATGCCGACGGGCTGGCGTTTCGCGCCAACGCCCTGGCACGCCAGCACGCGGTGCTTTACGCCGGCGCTGAGAAAAGCCCGGTCACCTAAGGTTCGGGGGCAACGCCGAACTTTGGATACGCAGGCCCAGGGCACGCCTAAAGCGCTGTATGAAAAGTCGTCGCCGGGGTAACGGTTCTCACCGCGCACCATCTCAATCGGCGTCTCGCTCCACTCGGCGGCGGTGCAACGTTCCACACAACGCCGCACGCCGCCGCCGATGCGACTTTTACTGCATCGTCGACATACTGGTAGCGACGACCCGTTGCACGACAATGGCCTCGCGGTCGAGCAGCTCGGGAACCTTGGGCGAAACTTCGTTCTTCCAGAAGTCGCTTTGGTAGACCGACTCGTACAGTCGCTCGCGATCGGCCTCGCTCTCAAAGCGCCGGAACCAGAAATAGACCGATTTGTCTTCCTCGCCCTGAAAGCTGCCGGTGATGACCATGCCTTTGGAAACCTGGAACGGGATGATTACTCCCTCCATGAATTCTAGCCAGGCGTCCATCTTTCCTGGGCGGACCTTGTATTGACGGATTTCAAAGAATGCCATGGTTCGTGCTCCTGCTGATGAGTGACACTGATTTTGGACCGGGATCTTTCTAGCGCCTCGCGATCGGCGCGGCGATCGCAATGGAGATATCGAATTACTCGGAAAGATTTCAGCAATCGCCAATCTCCCGGTCCGGCGTCCCTATTCCGCTGCCGCTACCTGTGCGCTGGCCAGTTGCCGCGACACCAGGGTCGCATAAAGGCCCCCCGCCGCCAGCAAATCCTCGTGGCTGCCGGTTTCGATCAACTGACCTTCCTCCAACACCATGATCTTGTCGGCATCGCGGATGGTCGAGAGCCGGTGGGCGATGACCACGGTGGTGCGATCGGCCTTCAGCACGTCGAGGGCACGGCGGACCGCCGCCTCGTTGACCGCGTCGAGATGGCTGGTCGCTTCGTCGAGGATCAGGATCGGTGCGTCCTTCAGGAAAGCCCGGGCGATGGCGACGCGTTGGCGCTGGCCGCCCGACAAGCTGGTGCCGCGCTCGCCGACCATGGTCTCCAGCCCGTCCGGAAGGGTGGCGATCAACACTCCCAGGGCGGCATTGTCCAAGGCGGCGGTCAGCTCTCTCTCGCTTGCCTCCGGCTTAGCGATCATCACATTTGCTTTGAGGGTATCGTTGAACAGGTAGGTGTCCTGGGCCACCAACGCAATCCGGCCGCGCAGATCATCGAGGGTGTAGTCTCGAAGATCCGTACCATTCAGGGTGATCCGCCCCTGGTCCGGGTCCCAAAATCGCATTAGCAACTGGGCGGTAGTGGTCTTGCCGGCGCCGGATGTACCCACCAAGGCCACGGTCTGGCCGGCTGCGATCTCGACGCTAATACCGCTCAGCGCCCGACGTCCCTGACCCGGATAGGTGAAGCTCAGGTTTTCCAGCGCCAGGCCGGCGGCGCCGGGATACCCTTCTGGTGCGCCGGGGCCGTCCTCAACGGGGATCGGTTCATTCTCCAGCGCGTAATAGCGGCGGGTGGAGCCCAGAGTATCGGCAAGCTGACGGCCGACCTGGGCAATCTCGGAGACCGGCAAAAAGGCCGACATGGCGAGCAGGGTCAGCAGCGGCAGGATACCCGGATCGATGACGCCGGACTGAGCCAGCGCGGCCCCGGTCACCACCACGGCAAGGCCACCGAGGCCGGTGAAGACCTCCAGCAGGCTCTGCTGCAGGGTCAGCTCGCCAAAAAATGGCAGGCGAAGCGAGATATGATGATCGGCGAGCCGGTCAAAGCCATCGGCACGGCGATGCTCGTCTTGGAAGGTCACGATCTCGCCCAATCCCTGGACTGAATCAACTGCGTAGGCCCCCAATTCCCCCGCCGCCTCGCGCGCTTTGGAACCGAGACGGTCAACCTTGCCGCGCATCAGAAACGGGCTGAGACCAACCGCAACAAGAAACGGCGCCAGGGCCAGCGCGATCCAGGGGTTTTGGGCGCCCAATATCCCGATAACCAGAGCCGGCACCAGGACCGCAACAAAGGCCGGCGCCACGGTATGGGCAAAGAAATACTCGATAAGCTCGATATCGTTGGTCGCCAAGCTCATCAAGTCGCCGGTGCGCCGGCGCACCAGATAGGCCGGCGCCAGTGCATCGAGCTTGCGAAACGCGTCAACCCGCATCTCGGCAAGCAGGCGGAACGCCATGTCGTGGGCCACCCATGACTCCAGCCAATGGACGATCCCGGAGACCGGCGCCAGCACCCACAGCCAAATCAAATACTGGTCATAGGCCAGCCCGTTCTTCAGATTGAGAACAATCAGCGCGCTTGCCACCCCGACGCCGATAAAGGCTAGAACCCGCACAATACCGAAGACAAAGGTCAGCGCCAATCGACCCTTCCAGGGCATGATCACCCGCATCAGCGCGCTCACCACCTGGAACCAGTTAAGCCCCTCGGCCTTGATCACCCCCTCGGGCTCGGCCTGCTTGGCGCCGCCGGACGTGGTTTCCAGGGTTTCGGTCGTCGCGCGCGCCGCCAGCGCTGGCACGATGCCGTCGTCACCAGGCCCGCGCGACTCGCGCGCCTGCTCCTGCATCAACGAGGCATAGACGCCGCCAGCCGCCATCAGCGCACGATGCTTGCCGGTCTCCGCCACACGCCCCTCGTCCAGCACGATGATCCGGTCGCAATCGATGACACTGGAGAGCCGGTGCGCGAGGATCAAGGTAGTTCGGCCCTTCATCAACCGATCCAGCGCCTCCTGGATCACCGCCTCGTTCTCAGCATCGACGGCCGACAAAGCCTCGTCCAGCACCAGGATCGGGGTATCGCGCAGCACTGCCCGGGCGATCGCCACACGTTGACGCTGACCACCGGAAAGCTTGATGCCCTTCTCGCCGATCACCGTGTCGTAGCCCTCGGGAAGCCCCGCGATGAAGCTATGGATATTAGCCGCCTGAGCAGCGGCGATCACCGCGTCCTGGCCAGCATCGGGACGCCCCATGCGGATGTTCTCGCCGACGGTGCCGTGAAACAGGAAAGTGTCCTGATTAACGACGGAGATGTCGCGGCGGATCTGCGCGAAACTCAATTGCCTGAGATCAATACCGCCAAGCGTAACCCGCCCCTGTTCCGGATCGAAGAACCGCAACAGCAAGCGCACGACTGAGGATTTGCCGCACCCGCTCGGCCCGACCAAACCGATCCGCTCCCCGGGCGCGACGGCGAAGGTCAGCCCCTGATGCACCAGGCGACGGGCGTTTGGATAACGAAACACCACATTCTCGAAAGATATTGATGGCTCCAGGGTAATGGCCTGGGGATTGGGACCGGCGTCCTCGACCTCGGACGTGGCATCAAGAATCGCATATATCCCCTGGGCCGCCGACATCCCAACCATGCCCTGATGCAGCACGTTGCGCAGGTCGCGCATAGGCCGAAAAATCTCGACCCCCATCATCAGGATAACCAGCAGCCCAGCCAACTCCATCTCACCGCTGCCGACCCGATGGGCGCCGAGGACCAGCGCCGCCGCTGCGCCGATCGTGATGGCGCAATCAGTGATCCCGCGAGAGAGCACGTTGGTGCCAAGCACCCACATGGTTCGCTGAAACAGGTCCCGAGCCTTGTAGGCGAGCGAGTCCGCGCGCGGCCCGCTTTGCCCAAAAGCCTTCAGGGTTGCCAAGCCCTGGATCGAGTCGAGGAATTCTGAAGCGAAATCGGCATAGGCAACCTGGCGGCTTTTAGAATTGGCGACATCGTAGCTATGCCAAGCGGCAGGCAGGAACAACGCGACCATGGCGAAGCTAAACAACACAGCAGCCACCGGCAGATCGATCCAAGCAACAAAACCGAAGATGAAAACCGGCGTCAGGATCGAGACCATCAACTGCGGCAGATATTGGCCAAAATAGGTCTCCAATTGCTCTACCCCATCGACCAGGGAAAGGGTAAGCGCTCCCGATCGTTGCCGCCCGACATAGGACGGTCCCAGCGCCGCTATGCGGTCGAACAAAGTCCGCCGGAGATGCTTTTGCACCTGGGCTGCGGTCTTGTGCGCGACCATGGTCCGCCAATGCTCGAACACCCCACGCAGCACCATGACCACGGCGATGGCGCCGATCGGCGTGGTTAACTGCGAGAGCGTGTCCCCGGCGAAAACCCGGCCGATCAACCAACCCAGAAACGCCAGCCGCGCCACCCCGAGGCCAGCGGCGAGCAAGCCGATCAGCATCGAGAAAAAAATGCGCCCGCGCACTCCCTCGGTAAAGCTCCAGAGACGCGTTTCAAGATGCATGGCGAATCCTTTGGGCGGCCGAACGCGGAGTATAACCTGATCGCAGCGCAGCAGCACATGATGGCTTCTAATGGCGCGGGTTAAAAGAGCTTAACGGCGCGTGCTGAAGCTTCCGTCGCAAAATAAACCGCATCCCAAGTCAATCGCCGGGCTGCCGGCCATCATAGCCTTCTATCACTATGACATCACCGACCGAGGCGGTCTCTCGCAGCGACTTGGCGTGCTGATATTCCGACGAGTTATAGCAATCAAGCGCCTGCTGATAACTTTCGAACTCCAGCACCACGTTGCGCGCCCGCGGCGCGCCCTCCGGGGCCTCGTGCTGACCGCCACGCACCAGAAACCGGGCGCCATATTCGGCAAACGGCCTGGCATTCGCGGCGACGTATTTCTGATAGGCGTCGGGGTCGTTCACATCGACCCGCGCAACCCAATATCCCTTGGCCATGATTCTACCCTTGCTGAAAAATCCTTAGCGTCAGCATAGGGAAGGACTGGAGGGTTTCAAGTCGGCGATCCCAGTCTGACTAACGTCACAAAGGCGCGGGGCGATCAAGCCACGACGGCTTGCGCCTCGACCATCGCTTTGCGCTCCGGACGGCGGCGGTGCAGCACCGGTCGATTCCGCATCGTCCTGTCCTATTGCCCGATGTTGCTTTTCATGGTCAGGAACGTGGCCAGCATCTCCTTACTCTACATCGACTATTGGTCGGTACGGCTACTTAAACCCTTTCTGAGCCTCAGAAAGATGCAAGATGGACCCATGCGCCCAGACGATGTGCCGACAGATGCCGGTGTCGGTAGCGTCCACCGATCACGTCACCGATTGATGCGGACTCTGGAGAGATCAGGTGATGCGCCGGCGGTTAGATTTGTTACCCTGAGCCGGCAATCTTTTGAGGAGTTGGGAGCATGGCCAACGCAGCTGCTACCCTTGCCGAGACCGCCGAGCACGTCACGGTCTCGGCCCACGCCAACGGTTTCGCCGCTGAGATCGGTGGGGTTAATCTAAGCCAGGGGGTGAGTGACTCCGAATTTGCGAGGATCCACCAGGCCTTTCTCGATCACAAGGTTCTGGTATTCCGCGATCAACCGCTGGAGGACGCGGCGCACCAAGCCTTCGGAGCACGTTTCGGCACGTTGGATGGCCATATCAACAAGTCGACCCGGCAAAAGAACATGCCTAACGTTCAGATCTTCTCGAATGTCGGAAGCGACGGGAAGACCACCGGCGTACATCCCGAAAAAGGCACCTTGGTCTGGCATACCGACAAGTCCTATACCGCCACGCCGTCGCTGACGACGATGCTGCGCTCACCGGCGATCGCCAAGGAGGGCGGCGACACTTTATTCGCCGACACGGCCCGCGCCTATGACGCTTTGCCCGAGGCGACCAAGACCCGGATCAGTTCTCTGCGCGCGGTCCATGATTGGGCGCGCAGCCGAATAAAATCCGGCGAACGTCCGGCAACGGAAGAGGAAATGACCGCCGCACCGCCGGTCGATCACCCAATAGCGCGTACCCATCCGGAAACTGGCCGTCAGACAATCTATGTCGGCAACCACTCAAGTCATGTTGTCGGCATGACGGTGCCGGAGGGTGAAACCCTACTGGCCGAACTGGAAGTTCATGCGACCCAGCAACAGTTCATTTACCGCCATAAATGGCGGGTGAATGATGTTCTGATGTGGGACAACCGTTGCACCCTGCATTGTGTCGAGCCTTACGACGCGGCAAAAGAAAAACGCGCCGTCCACCGGGTCGTGGTAAAAGGGGATAAGCCAGTCTGAGGCTGAGTGCAGTGGCACGATCGGTTTAGTCGGAACGGCACAGCGACGAAGACTCAATAGCCAGTCGCGCTCTATCAGATTGAATGAGAGGCGAATTCACAATTCACACTAAGCCACGTTGTGAACGGTCACGTGCGACGAAACTGCTGAGATAATCGCCACAGCCCTTCGGACCGGCGCTATCGCCCCCGCAGCGCGCGGCTACGATGGTTCAAACCCGTACATATTCCGCGCGATAGCTTCGGAAATCCGATCCTCCGCAAGATCGCGGAAAACCAGCGATGGTTCGCGATCGCCTGGACTTCCATAACCACCGGAGCCGGGAGTGGTGATGGTGATGGAACGGCCGGAGACCAGATCGCCCTGCCCTCCGACCAGCGCCGGGGCCGCCGGATTGGCCTCCACCCGATAGCGTCCGCCTTCATGGCCGCCAAACAAACCCCAGGGCGCGGTGCTTAGTCTGCTGCCCCGCACAGTGACCCAGCAATCGTGATCGACCGCCTTGATCTGTCGGCGCAGCGCCATGCCGCCGCGCCACTTACCGGGGCCGCCGGAATCCCGCACCAACTCATAGCGCTCAACAACCAGCGGGTATTCCGGCTCCAATCCCTCGATCGGCAGGTTCGAGGTGTTGGTGATATGCGCTTGAACGCCGTCCAACCCGTCCTTGCTCGCCCGGGCGCCAAAGCCGCCACCCAATGTCTCAAGATACACGTAGTAAGCACCAGTTCTGGGGTTTACGCCACTGAAGGTGGCAGCAACCACCGCGCCGTTGCAGGCCGCGACCACCCGCTCCGGCACCGCCTGGGCAAGCGCGCCGAGCACTAGGTCGACCACTCTTTGGCAGGTATTGGTGCGACCGTTGACGGCGGCCGGCGCCGACGCATTGACAATCGAAGCCTCCGGGGCGCTCACGGTGATTGGACGAAACAGCCCAGCGTTTGGCGGCGCATCGGGGTCGGCAATGGTCTTCACGGCGTAGTAGACCGTCGCCAGCAAGGCGGTATGGACAATGTTTAACCCGGCCTGGACCTGCGGCGGATTGCCGGCGAAATCCAGATGAATGGTCTCACCGGTTACCTTGACCTTGATTTTGAAGATCAGCGGCTCCGGCTGCTCGTCACCCTCGAAGATGTCCTGGAAACTGTAAACGCCGTCGGGAATGGCCGCGATGCCGGCACGCATGCGGCGTTCGGCATAGTCGAGCAGGGCGTCGAAAACCTGGCTCAGCAGGGGCATGCCGTATCTATTACACAGCGCCTGAAACCGCTGAATGCCGAACTGATTGGCGGCAATCTGAGCCCTAAAATCAGCCAACCTCTCGCGCGGGACCTGACAATTAAGCAGGATCAGATCCATCATGTCCTGTTGCAGGACACCGGCACGATGCAAGCGGATCGGCGGGATACGGAGCCCTTCCTGAAAGATGTGCTTATGCCCTCGATCAACGAAATCCGCGTGATGCGCTAGATTGGTCGCCCAACCAACCAACGCTCCTTCATAGAAAACCGGCGAAGCGAAAACGATGTCCGGTAGATGGGTGCCGCCGCCCGTATAGGCGTCATTGCCAATGAACAGATCGCCCTCGACGATTGTCTCAACCGGGTGGCGCTTCACCACCTCCTCGACCACGCCCATCAGCGACCCCAAGTGGATTGGAATATGCTCGGCCTGGTAGAGGGTCCGGCCGGCGGCGTCGAATAACACCGTGGAGCAGTCTCGGCGCTCTTTTATGTTGGTTGAGTATGAAGCGCGGATCAGCGTCTCGCCCATCTCCTCGGCGATCGAGGCGATGGCGTTGCCTATCACTTCGACGGTAATTTGGTCTGGGGCAATCGGGTCTGGGGTCGTCGTAGAATCCGGGGCGGCAATAGGGTCTGGCGCGCTCACTGCCTCTCTCCTTCGCTCAGCAGCATGTTGAAATACCGATCGACGACGGCATTCTGTCCTTTAAGAACCAAGGTGGTGGAATCGAACTGCACGATCACCGCTGGCCCCTCGATACGGTTTCCCGGCAACAGCCGCTCCCGATCATAGACAGACGGTTCCGCAAACGCTCGCGTCTCCGGCATATATACCTGGCGGTATCCAACCAACGCCGCGGACGGGTCCGAGCCGGCATCCGCGCCGGTGGGGAATTCCGGCTTATCGACCAGACCCGAAGCCCTGAGACGGAAAGTGATCAATTCCACCGGCTCCTCCGGCGCAACATAGCCATAGCGGCGGCAGTGTACGTCGCCAAAATTCTCGGCTAAGGCTCGGAGAAACGCCGCATCATCGTCTATATCAGGCACCGCCACATTCAGCTCATGGTTCTGCCCGGCATAACGCATATCGACGGTAGAGCTAAGCGCCCGTCGTTCCGGCGCCACGCCCTCGGCAGCGAACCAAAACTCCGCGTCAGCCTTCAACCGCGCCAACGCCGCTCTGATTGCCGCGATGCTGGTTTCCTCCAACCGTGCCCGACGGGTCAGCGAGAAATCGTGGCTGAGATCGGTCAGCAACAGGCCGATGGCGCAAAGAATGCCTGGATTGCGGGGCACCAAAATACGCCGCATGGCAAGCTCTCGCGCCAAATGCCCAGCATGGGCCGGCCCGCCCCCGCCAAAAGGCACCAGGCAATAGTCGCGCGGATCGTGCCCGCGTTGCACCGAGATCAGGCGTATGGCCCGCGCCATATTGGCGGTGACCACCTGGATGATGCCGGCCGCGGTCTGCATCGGTCCAAGGCCGATCTTAGCGCCCAGCTCCTCGATCGCCGCGAAGGCTCGGTCTCGGTCTATCGCCATCCTGCCGCCCAGCAGCTCCACCGGATCAAGCACGCCCATGACCACATTGGCATCGGTTACCGTCGGTTGTTCATTGCCCAGGCCATAGCAGACCGGACCAGGCTCAGCGCCGGCGCTATCGGGCCCGACCTTCAGAAACCCGCCACTATCCACATAGGCGATCGAGCCGCCGCCGGCGCCAACGGTTTGCAAATCAATCATCGGTACCTTTATCGGATAACCATGCACCTCGGCTTGGGTGGTCGCCCCCGGCCGGCCACCCTCGATCAAGGCCACATCGGTCGAGGTACCACCCATATCGAAGGTAATGAGGTCCTCGATCCCAACCATGCGCGCGGTCTCCAGCGCCCCGACGACACCGGTACTGGGGCCGGAGAGGATGGTTCGCACGGGCTGATCCGCGGCGGCTTCAAAGGTGATCGTCCCGCCGTTCGATTGAGTGATGTGCGGCTTGACCTGGACGCCGGCCTCGGTCAGGCGCGGTATAAGATTTTCCAGATACCCCCGCATCACCGGCCCGAGGAAGGCATTCACCACCGTGGTGCTCAACCGCTCATATTCACGGAACTCAGGGCAGACCTGATGCGAGCAGGTGATGAAAACCGCCGCCCCGCGTTCTTCGTTCAGTCTCCGGCTTTCGTTCAACTCCTCTTCAAGGACTTTCGCCACCATCTTTTCATGGTCGGGATTGAGAAAACTGTACAGAAAACAAACGGCCACCGAGGTGACGCCCTGCTCGCCAAGAACCCGCGCCACCGCACGCACCTCCTCAGCATCCGGCGCCCGCTCGACCCGGCCGTCAAAATGAATACGGGCCGCCACCTCATGGCGCCGGTCGCGCGGCACCAGGGCCGGCGGTTTATCGGCTTGCAGATCGTAAAGATGCGGGCGGCGCTGGCGGGCCAGTTCCAGAAGATCCCGAAACCCCTGGTTGGTCACCAGACCGGTGCGGGCACCCCTGCCCTGAATCAGCGCATTGGTAGCGACCGTGGTGCCATGCCCGAAGAACGACACCTCGCTCGAATCGTCGCCACCAAAACGACTGAGGATTTCGCGCGTGCCGCCGGCGATGGCGATCGAGGGATCGTTCGGCGTACTCGGCAGCTTCCACACCGACACCCGACCCGTCGTCTCATCCAACAGACAGACATCGGTGAAAGTCCCACCGGAATCAACGCCAATTCTAAAAGCCATGCTGGATCCCTCGTCGCCACGCCCCAAACTGGCGCATCCCCGGGACCAACATAGCCGTTTCGCCGCCCCGCGATCCAGAACCGGATAAAGACCAGGGAATCAGCCGCCGGGTTTGACAAGCCGCGGCCCTTTCCACAAATTCCTATCTTCCAATAGTTTGCTCGTTCAGGACAGGGGCCTCATGACAATCGCACCACCCCCGACCACTGGCGCAATAGACTGCGACATCCATCCCTCGGTACCAAGCATCGAGGCGTTGCTGCCTTATATGGCCGACCATTGGCGTGACACTATCGTCCAGCGTGGTGTCCATAACCTAGAGACCATCGCTTATCCAAAGAATGCGCCGTTGACCGCGCGCCCCGATTGGCGACCCGCCAAGGGACTGCCCGCCGCCGATGTGGTGACCATACAGGCACAAGCCCTCGACCCCTTCGCCACTAGCATCGCAATCTGTAACTGCCTGTATGGCGTACAATTGCTGATGAGCGAGGATATCGCCGCCGCCTTCGCCAACGCGGTCAACCAGTGGATGGCAGCAGAATTCCTCGACCGCGACCCAAGGCTGCGCGCGTCCATCGTGATCCCCACACAGAACACCGAAATGGCCGTCGCCGAGATCGAGCGCTGGGCGGATGACAAGCGCTTTGTTTCGGTACTGATGCTGGTGATGGACGAGAACCCGCTTGGCCGCCGGCTCTATTGGCCGATCTATGCCGCCGCCGCGCGCCATGGCCTGCCTATCTGCGTGCATGCCGGTAGCGCCTACAAGCATCCGGTTACCTCGGTCGGCTGGCCCTCCTACTACACCGAGGATTATGCCGCTCAGTCACCGGCCTTCCACAACATGGTCTCCAGCTTTATCTGCGAAGGGGTGTTCGCCAAATACCCGGACCTGACGGTGGTGTTGGCCGAGTCCGGTTTTACCTGGCTGCCGGCACACCTCTGGCGGTTGACGAAGTTCTGGCGCGGGCTTCGGGCCGAGATCCCCTGGGTCGACCGGCCCCCGACGGAAATCGCCCGGGACCACTTCCGCCTTACCCTGCAACCCGTCGACGCCCCGCCGACGGTGTCGGATTTCGAGCGGTTGATGGAGCATATGGGCTCGGACGAAATGCTGTTGTTCTCAACCGACTATCCGCATCACCAGTTCGACGGCAACGCGGTACTCCCGGAGGGTCTGTCGCCGACCTTGGCGCGTAAAATCATGGTCGACAACCCGAAAAACACGTATCCTCGCCTGCAATAGGCAAGTGACGCCCCCTTGGTTAGGAGGAATTTCGCAATGAACATTCAAGTCGCGGATCGCTCGACGAGCGCCTCCAAGGGTAAAGTCAAGCAGGCTATCGCGGATTGCGATATTCATCCCAGCCCGAAATCGCTTGAGATCGAGATCTATCCGTATCTTTCGAAGCGCTGGCGGTCTTATCTGGAAAGCTATGGCTTCATCTATCGTCAGGGCTTTCCGAATGGGCCGGCCTTTCCCAAGGGACAGCCCGACGCCGCACGCCGCGACGCCTACCCACCGAATGGCGGTCGTCCCGGCAGCGACCTTGAATTCATGCGAGAGCAACATCTCGACCCGAACAATGTTCAGCTCGGCATCCTCAACCCGTTAAAAAGTGGTCAGGGCCTGCAAAACAGCGATTTCGCCGAAGCCTATTGCCGGGCAGTGAACGAGTGGCAAATCGCCGAATGGACCTCGAAAGAGTCGCGCCTCAAGGCCTCGCTCATGGTGCCGTTCGAGGATGCCAAGGCGTCGGTCGCCGAAATCGATCACTGGGCCGGCAACCCACATTTCGTCCAGGTACTGCTGCTCAGCCGAACCATCGAACCGCTTGGTCAGCGTCGCTATTGGCCGATCTACGAAGCCGCCTGCCGGGCTAATTTGCCGGTTGCCGTGCATGCCTTCGGCTATGGCGGCACGCCGGTTACCGGTGGTGGTTGGCCGTCCTTCTATATCGAGGAGATGGTCGGCCATGCTGAGAACACCCAGTCGCTGTTGACCAGCATGGTGATCGAGGGTGTGTTCGAACGCTTCCCAACCTTGAAAGTGATCTTGGTCGAGGCCGGGTTCGCCTGGCTTCCCGCCCTTAAATGGCGGCTCGACAAGCTCTGGCACCGGATGCGCGATGAGATCCCACACGTCACCCGGCCACCGTCGGAGCTGATCCAAGAGCATGTCTGGCTGACCACCCAGCCGATGGAAGAGCCGGAGCCGCGCGAGCATCTGTTGGACACCATCGAGTGGATAGGCTGGGACAAACTGCTCTTCGCCACCGATTACCCGCACTGGGATTTTGATGATCCTGCCCGCGCCCTGCCGCTGAAACTCTCCAAGGAACGCCGAGAAAACTTCTTCCTTGGCAACGCCTTGGACCTCTACGGCCTAAGATAACCCCATCTGTCCAGGCGTTTTCGGCGAGGTTCACATGGCCAAATACGTTGTCTCCCCGGCCAAGGATATTCCACCCGGTGGCCGCAAACTGGTCGAAGTGCGAGGCCGGCCCATCGTGATCTTCAATCTAGATGGCGAGTATTTCGGCATGCTCAATCGGTGTCCGCATCAGGGCGGCAGTCTGTGTAACGGACAGCTTGTCGGCTTAGTCCAGTCCACGGAACCCGGCGAGTACCATTTCTCCCGCCAAGACGAAATCGTTCGCTGCCCCTGGCATGGTTGGGAATTCGACATCCGCACCGGCCATTCCATGTGCGAGCCCGACCGCATCCAGGCGACCCGCTACAACGTCGGCATTGAAGCCGGGGCGGCGGTGACCGAGGGACCGTATGTAGCGGAAACTTTCGGGGTGACGGTCGAAGAAAGTTACGTAGTGATAGAAATTTAGGGCAATATATGCTTTGATATTCGCCGACATCAAGAGCCTAAACCGTCACCTGAAAGAACTCCATGACCTCCCAAACTGCTTGGCTCGAAGCCCTCCCGAAAGCCGAGTTGCATCTGCATCTCGAAGGCGCGATCCCGCTCGACGCGCTCTGGGGGTTGATAGAAAAACACGGCGGCGACGCCTCGGTGCCGAACCGTGGGGCTTTACGTCAAAGGCTGACCTACCCGGATTTTCCCGCCTTCATCGAGGCCTGGGTTTGGAAAAATGGATTTCTGAATTCCTACGAGGACTTCACCTTTATCGCCGAGGCCGTGGCGCGGGATCTGGTGCGGCAAAACATCCTTTATGCCGAACTGTTTTTCTCTCCCTCACGCTTCGCCGGGCAGGGATTGACCACTGGCGGTCTCGCCGAGGCGATCCGGCGCGGGTTTGACCTTGTGCCGCAATGCGAGACCTGGCTGATCCCGGATCTGGTACGCGACCACGGACCGGCAAGCGCTGCGCGGACCTTGGCGGAGGTTGCGGAACTCAAGGAATTCGGCATTGTCGGGATCGGCATGGGCGGCTCCGAGCATACCTGTCCGCCGGAACCTTTCGCGGCGGTCTATGCGGAGGCGCGGAGGCGCGGGTTCCGAACCAGCGTCCATGCCGGCGAGGCGGCTGGCGCCGACAGCGTACGCGGCGCCATCGAGGCGTTGTGGGTCGACCGAATTGGCCACGCGACCCGGGCCGAGGAGGACCCGTCCTTGATTGATCTGTTGGCCGAACACCAAATAGCGTTAGAGCTATGCCCGCTTTCTAATGTCGCCACCGGCTCGATCGCCCAGATCGAGGATCATCCAGTGCGCCGCTATATGGACCGAGGGCTCAAAATTTCGATCAACACCGACGATCCGGGCATGTTCCACAACGCGATGGCCGAGGAATATGGGGTGCTGATGGATCGCTTCGGTTTTACCGCCGAGGAAATTCGCCACCTGGTTTTGAATGCCCTAGACGCGGCCTGGCGACCGGCGATGCCGGGACCGTCCTTACGGGACACATTTCAGGCGCATCCGGGCTGGGAGCGGGGTTAGTGTTTGGCGCTGATGTCGGCGCTCTCCTATCCCACCCATCACAATCACTTTAGAGCATCCTCGGGTTGAGTAGGATCAATTATAGGATTCGTTCTCCTGATGATGCGTGATTGTCGGTCCCGAAATCGATATTTTGTGGGAGGCTGGGATGTCGTGGAAGTGATCGAGATGGATTAAAGTACAAATGTCGGAACCTACGAGAACTCATCCCAAAGCAAGTCGAGATGTGCTCGGTCTTTTTGCATTTATAATTCTGTGTGTTGCGGTATCCGCTGTCGGCGGCGCCATCACGGCAACCAGCGTCGATACCTGGTATCAAGCTCTCGAAAAGCCGTCGTTCAATCCGCCTGATTGGGTGTTCGCGCCCGTTTGGACTGCACTTTACATCGTTATGGGCATCGCGGCTTGGCGGGTATGGCGGATTCGGTCATTCGATGCGCCGGGTAAAGCCCTAGTGGTCTTCGCTGTTCAGCTCGGTCTCAACCTCGCCTGGTCGTTTCTATTTTTTGGGATACAGAGGATCGATTTGGCATTAGTTACGATCGTCATTCTGCTCGTCTCGATCATAGTCAACACGATCATGTTCTGGCGCGTCGACCGCCTAGCGGGGATTCTGTTCGTGCCCTACACCGCTTGGGTCACCTACGCAACAATCCTCAATACCTCACTCTGGCTACTCAATGAAACCTAGCGATAGAAAGTAAGCTCAGAAACCGCGAGGTCGGCGTAAAACGCACGTCCGATAGCGACCAAACCGATGCGACGGAGCCGCGTTTGATCAAGCGGCGCTTCCAGTCGATGGGGCACAAAAGCTTCGAAAGGAAGGTCGACAGTATTCCAACCCGGTCCTGCTGTGAAATGCGACCGGTAGGACTGCCACGGTCGGACGTTATCTGGCGTGCGGAGATGAACCGAGTAATTCTCACCATTGCCACGCGCGACAATGCACAAACCAGTATAGTCGGACGCGTCAAGGGTCCCAACCTGGCGCGTCAGGTCGAGTGCTGCTTGGATAAAACCACCGTCATTCTCCAAACGGACATCCCCTGTCAGGTGCAGACAGGAACGCCCATCTATCACGCCATAAGATAGGGAAGGTTCCGATATTCCGCCCATAACTTGGTCGCTGACACCGCGCCATCGGGTGCCCAACTTGGAGACAAGGCTTTCATCCGCGAAATCATCTACCAGCATAGTGGTACTCTGCACCAAAAGCTCCAAATTGTACAAAGGAGGTCACGCTGAACAGCCCCTGCTCGCAAGACCTTCGCACATCATCGTCTGGCCAGTTTCGGTCACTTGCGGACCTCTTTTTCATCGGCAGCCAAATCATTTTTATCTTCCTTATCTGAGAATTTTTAATACCTACTTGCCCGGCATAGATTTGCTGGTAAAAAGCTATCGTATCACTAATTTACATTGATCGCTTAGGCTCAATTCTTCAGACAGGCGTCGGTGCCGATCTCTTATAACTCGATTAAACGAGGTGAAAATTGTCAGATACGGGAGCTAAGACGGTCATATTCTTTGACGGCTCGTGTCCACTGTGTCGGTCGGAGATTGGCCTGTATCGCAAACGCGACACGGCAGGGGGGCTGTGCCTTGTCGATGTTTCCAAAGTTAATGCCACGCTTCCAGAGGCTCTCGACCGAGAGAAGGCGATGGCGCGTTTCCATGTCATTGCGCAAGACGGGCGAATGCTCTCTGGAGTTGTGGCCTTCATCGAGGTCTGGCGACAGCTGCCGGGATGGCGTTGGGTGGCCAAGGTTGCGTCGCTGCCGGGATTATCGTCGGTCCTTGAATGTATCTACCGCGTTTTCCTAAAGTTACGTCCCGTGTTCGTGCGATTGTTTGTAGCAGCGCAGCACCTGAGAACTGCGCGTTAGGGTCAATATGAATGGAACAAAATCATCATCGGGTCGGAACAAAGCCTTTAGCCTCAAATCATTCGATCCCGATGGCATCGCGGTGGTGTTCGGATCATCGGGCGGCATCGGTTCGGCTTTTCTTTCCACTCTGAGCGAAGTTGGTCACTTCAAGACGGTAATCGGCTTTAGCCGCCAAAGCTCCATTCCGATCGACCTTACTGATGAGCTCAGTTTGGAGCGAGCGGCTAAAACCGCCTCCGCCTTAGGAGATATTCGAGCTGTGATCGACGCAACCGGATATCTTCATGAACTCGGCCAAGGGCCCGAGAAAACCTGGCGCGAACTCGACGCGCATAAGCTTGCCAGTGCGTTCGCGATCAATGCGATAGGGCCGGCACTTCTAATGAAGCACATGCTTCCAAGATTGCCCCGCTTCGGCAAATCCGTGTTCGCCACACTGTCAGCACGCGTGGGTTCCATCGGGGACAACCGCCTGGGTGGTTGGTACGCCTACCGTGCATCCAAGGCAGCCCTCAATCAGATTGTGCGGACCTCTTCCATAGAATTGGCGCGACACGCGCCTCACGCGCTTTGTGTCGCGTTACATCCGGGGACCGTTGATACGGAGTTGTCCGCGCCGTTTGCCAAATCAGGACTCAACCTCCTCACGCCAACCGCTGCCACCGAACATTTACTAAACGTCTTAAACGGCCTAGATAGCAGCCATAACGGTGGTTTTTTTGATTGGCGCGGCACGCCAGTGCCTTGGTGACATACTATCCTGGCGGGAAGGTTATTACCCTGGAAAACCCAGGTAGCAGCTTCCGGTAAAGCAACCCGCAATTTTAGAGAATAGGGCCCTTCTTAAATAATCCCTCCGTGAAGTTCTATAGTGCCGTCACTTGCTGTATGCTGACACGATGGCATCTCTAAATTATCAATCGTCGCCAAATATCGCGGGGCCCTGGTCAGCGAACCAGATAAACCGCCACATGCAGGCGTCGACGATCCCATTGCGCTTGGCAATTAACGGCACACGAGGCATGCCGGTAGTTTTGTCACTATGGTTCGTGTCAGAAGGAGGGCATTTGTGGTGCGCAAGCGTTGACGAAGCGAGGGTAATTGCGCTCATTCAACGGGACCCGCGTTGTGGTTTTGAGATTGCCGCTGACACGCCGCCCTACCGCGGTGTACGAGGTCAAGCGCACGTGAGTCTGCACCCTGATCGTGGCGAGGAAGTGCTCGACCTGTTGCTCGACCGATACAAGGTCGATCGCAAAAGTCGTCTGGGACGTTTTCTACTGGGCCGGGCTCAAAGAGAAATAGCGATTAAGATCGAGCCGACCCGTCTATTAACCTGGGACTATAGCGACCGAATGCAGGGTGCGGCCAGCGCATCCGCCGAAACACGCTGAAGAATGACTCGCTGGAGCTGGGCAAAACTCCGTCTAACCGCGACAGTTCATCTTACAGAGCGTATTGAAAAAATTAAGTAAAGACGACGGGGGGTTGTTAGATACGCTACCCTCAGGCTTTGTCGTTTTTAATCAATAAATATGTAGACTGACTAATTCTATGCGTGGCGATGTAATAACATGACAACAATACTCTGGATTCGCAATGACCTCAGGCTTAGCGATAACCCGGCTTTAGATGCCGCTGTCGCGCTTGGACGCCCAATAATTATTGTTTATATAGCTGATAATGCCCACGCCGGCGAATGGTTGCCGGGTGCCGCCTCACGCTGGTGGCTTCACGGCTCTTTGTCCGCGCTCTCTTCTGCGATCAAAGCACGCGGCAACCAGCTTATACTAAAGACCGGATCCACGGACGCCGTGCTCTCCGAACTGCTTTCCGAAACAGGCGCGACAGGTGTTTATTGGAACCGGCGTTATGAGCCTGGGACAACGGAACGAGATGAAAAATTAAAAACGGCCTTGAAACGTCGTGGCGTGGAGGTTCGAAGTTTCAACGCGAGTCTGATCAGAGAACCGTGGGCAATTACTACGCAAAAAGGTGGGCCATACAAGGTCTTCACCCCATTTTGGAAGGCGCTGCGGACCCTTGGTGAACCCGATACACCCACGCCGATGCCCTCGCTTATCCCGGCCCCAAGTTGTTTTCCAGAGAGTGACAATTTGAATTCTTGGGGACTGCTACCCAGGACGCCAGACTGGGCTGGCGGCTTGCGAAAGGCATGGACACCGGGTGAGGAAGCGGCGCACTCGCGTTTGAATGACTTCACGGACGGTGCCGTTTTCGATTATCAGGACAAACGAAATTTGCCAGCGGTAGCCGGTACATCACGTCTCTCTCCACACTTGCATTTTGGAGAAATCAGTCCACGTCAAATATGGAACGCCGTCATTGACCGCGCGCTTGCGCAAACCGGTCGCCCAATGCCTCGAGGTGTCGAGACCTACCTCTCTGAAATTGCCTGGCGTGAGTTCTCGTATCACCTGCTTTTTCATTTCCCAGAGATGCCGGTGAAACCGCTAAGATCCGAATTTTCTAATTTCCCGTGGGTTGACGATAGTGACGCCCTGCACGCTTGGCAGCATGGGTTAACGGGTTATCCAATCATCGATGCTGGCATGCGTGAATTGTGGGCGACTGGTTGGATGCACAACCGCGTCCGGATGATCGTCGCATCTTTCCTGATCAAGGATCTGTTGATCGATTGGCGAACTGGCGAAGAATGGTTTTGGGACACGCTCGTAGATGCAGACCTTGCTAGCAATTCGGCGAGCTGGCAGTGGGTCGCTGGTTGCGGCGCCCATGCTGCTCCATATTTTCGTATTTTCAATCCAAGCCTCCAGGGAGAAAAATTTGATCCCAAAGGGCATTACGTTCGGGCCTGGGTGCCGGAGCTCTCTGGGCTACCGGACCGTTTGATACAAACACCATGGTCAGCCAAACCGATTGAATTGGCGGACGCCGGCATCAAACTCGGCCGTAACTATCCAACACCAATCGTTGATCACTCTAAGGCTCGCAATCGAGCCCTCGAGATATACAAGTATCTTAAGGCAGGACACGATGACTAAGTGATACGCAGAACCACACGCCTTCTTGCTTCCACGGCATCAATTAGGGGGAACTGGCGCGACATTTCCGGCCAATGTTCGCCGCGCGCGACGGGTTCGGTAATGGTCGTATATATAGAAAAATGTCTGCTTATCTCGCCCTGCCTAACGGCACACAGGCTCAAACAATTGGGAGCAAGTGCTCATGCCCACAAAGGATCCGCAACCTGAGCTGCTGCCCTAGGCATCGGCTCAAGATCCATCGCGTTGCTGCGTTAGCGCCATAGAAAGCCGCGACCGAGATCCCGCGAACCGCTCTGACCTGAGCTATCGCGACCTGTTCAATTCGACAGTATGACAAAGTGCTGTCGAGCATGGTCTATTCGGGCCGGCCTTGATGTCCGGGCCCGCATCGCGCTCGCGCCATTTCGCGAAGGTTCTCGCATTGATCCTATAATGACGGCTCAGCTCGGGACGACCTTAACCGCACGATTCTCTCACAGCGAGTGGACCACTCAATCGAAGGAGGCCAGTCAGCAGCGGCGATAGCCAAATGGCGCCTCGTAACCAGCCTCGCCTGATGGTCTTCGTCCCTTTGGCCTATGATCTCGCTAGGCTCAATGATCTGACCACGCTCCCGCGTGAGCTCGTACAGAATGAGTCTTACTTATATCTTGCTCAGGCTACTCGGCCGCTTTTTGCGTGGTTCCGCTAGAGTTGAATAGGCGCGAACCGCGCCCGGTCGGAATCCGCGTGACCATGCCCTCCTGGCGGAACAGCACGACGAGAACGATGACGAAGCCATACAGGATCAATCGGTATTCGTTGGCGAAGCGTGTCACTTCCGGCAGGGCGGTCAGGACCACCGCCGCCAGTACGGGACCCCAGAGCGATTGCATGCCGCCGACGAGAAGGAAAATGATGAAGGTGAGAGAAACGAAAAATCCGAGCTCTTGTGGGTTGATGATCAACACATAGTGAGCCTGTAGCGAACCGCCTGCGCCAACGATGGCACCGCCCAGCGCGAAGGTCACCATGCGGACCCAGAGCACCGATACCCCTGTGGCCGACGCCGCCAGTGGATCATCACGCACCGCCCGCGACGCGAACCCGAGGCGAGAGCCGTCAAAACGCCATGCCACGTATAGAACCAGGCCGGTCGCGATAAGCGCCACCCAAATGCTGGTAAACAAGGGGATGCCGGTGAAACTGTTGGCGCCGCCGATATAATCGATGTTGAAGCAGATCACCGCCACCGCTTCGCCGAAGGCGAGCGTTGTCAGCTTTAGAATAAAATCGCGCATCTTCACGGTGATCGCGGCTATGAACGCTCCGACCAGGCCGCCGGCGATGATGGCGACGACGGTCGCGGGCACGAACGGCCATTCGAAATTCGTGGTCAGCACGGCGGCGCAATAGGCACCGATCCCAGCGATCGCGGCAGTCGCCAGAGACAACTGGCCGGACAACGCGGTGACGTAAAGACCAGCGGTGAAGATCACGTGTATCAGCGTGATGATGAGGACCGGTTCCCAATAGGCATAAATCCACATAATCACCACCTCACGTGTCGTAAGAGCCGAACAGACCGTTCGGCCGGAAGTAAAGTACGCAGATCAAGATCGTGAACGCCGCGACGTCCCGGAAATTCGACGATACATAGCCCGTCACCAAGGCCTCGATCACGCCTAGCATCATCGCTACCAGAATCACCCCCTCGAAATAGCGATTGCCGGCGACGAGCATGCAGATGAAGGCCTTCAAGCCATAAAACAGGCCAACGAAGGCCCAGGCGCTGCCGTACAGGATGCCAACCGAAACTGCGGCTATGCCGGCCATGACCGATGCCAACGCAACCGTCACCTGGCTTACACGGTTGACGTCGACCCCGAAGGCGGCGGCGACGTCTGGGCGCTCGGCGATGGCGCGGGTGGCCCGACCGTAACGGGTCTTGCGCACATAAAAGCTGACTCCCGCCAACAACAGGATCGAAACTATAAAGTTCACTGCTTGGGTCGAGGTCAGAATGATTTCGTCCGAAAGCAGGAGCGAGACCTGAAGAGATTTTGGATAGGCGACCGGATCTGGGCTCATGAACTTGGCCATGCCATTTTGCAGCATGATCGCGACGCCCAGGGTGCCAATCAGTGTCATCAGCACGTCTCGACCGCGCAATGGCCGGAGCACGAACCGCTCCAGGGTCAGGCCTACCGCGCCCGCCCCAATGGCGCCGAATATCAGCACGACGAAAAAGTTGTCCGAGATATGCGAGCCGGCCAGCAACCCGGCGAACATGCCGGTCATGAAAATTTCCGGATGAGCGAAGTTAATAACCCGCAACACGGTGAACACCAGGGCAAATCCGATGGCGACGACGGCGTAGGTACTGCCGATTATCACGCCATTTATCAATTGCTGTAAAAACAGGTCCATTCCGTCACCGCCGCCGTTTCGGGTGTTTGGTGGAAGCTGGAGCGCGCCGAACAATCATCTTAGTGCCGCCCGCCAAGGAAGATCTCCCGCACGCTTTCATTGTTGGCGATCTCGTCGGAAGGCCCGTTTTCCACCACCCGGCCAACTTCGAGCAGGTACGCCCATTTCGCGACCTTCAGGGCTTGGCGCACATTCTGTTCGACCATTAGAATGCTGATCCCCGACGCGTTGATCTCCTTGACCAATTCAAAAACGTCACGGATCACTATCGGGGCCAGACCCAGCGACGGTTCGTCCATCAAGATGAGTTTTGGACCGGAGACCAGGGCCCGGGCCAGCGCAACCATCTGCTGCTCGCCGCCGGAAAGTGATCCGGCGACCTGATTGCGTCGTTCCGCCAGACGTGGGAACCTTTCCAGCATCTCGCCAATACGTTGACTGATTTTCGCGTCGTCGGCTTCGATAAACCCGCCCATCCGGAGATTGTCATACACCGTCAAGGTGCCCCAGAGCTGACGACCTTCGGGAACCCAGGATATTCCAAGTTTGTGGATCTGGTGCGGCGCCAGTGCTGTTAACTCATGCTCGCCCTCGAACAGGATCAAGCCGCGGCTGGGTTTAACCAGACCGAGGATGGACTTGATGATCGTGGACTTGCCGGCGCCGTTCGAACCGAGGATCACCCTGAGTTCGCCCGGGAATAATTCGAGATTGGCCCCAGCGACCGCCGGAACGGCTTTATAGGAGACGTGCAGGTCGCTGATGGTAAGGAGCGGGCTCATTCGTCGACCCCGAGATAGGCTTCGATGACCTTGGGGTTCTCTTGGATTTCCGCCGGCGGGCCCTCGGCGATCTTCTCGCCAAAGTTCAGCACGACGATATTATCGGATACCGCCATCACCACATTCATGTTGTGCTCGATCAGCAACAGGGTGATCCCCTGTTCAACCAAGCGGCCCATCAGTTCGACCACCGCATGGGCCTCGTTCGCGACCATGCCGGCGGTCGGCTCGTCTAGGATCAGCATCTTCGGCTCGGTGGCGAGTGCCCGCGCGATCTCGACGCGGCGCTGATCGCCGTAAGGCAGCTCGCTCGGCATCAAATGTCGGTTTTCGTAGGCGCCTACCCAGTCCATCAGATGCTCGGCGCGCTCGACCGACTCGCGTCGGTCATCGCGGTCGCGCTTGAGTTGGAAAATCGCGTCGAAAACGCCCGATCGGTTGCGTCCAGTGCGCCCGACCATGACGTTTTCCAGGGCATTTAAATGATCGAACAGACGCACGTTCTGAAAGGTTCGCGCCAAACCCAGGTTGGACAATTTATCCGGCGCCCAACCGGTAACCTCCTGATCGCCCAAGAACACTTTCCCGCCGTCCGCCGGCAGGGCGCCGGAGATGACGTTGAACAACGTCGTCTTGCCGGCCCCGTTCGGCCCGACGATCGAGACGATCTTGCGCTCGGGTACCACGAAGCTCACCTCGGATACCGCCACCAGCCCGCCGAACCGCTTGGTAACGGCGTCTACGCGCAGCAGGTCTTGGTCGTCGCGTTGCATGAGTGGCCGATCAAGATGATGCCCTGGTGGAATGGGTCAGGTAGGGGCCTTGGCATGATGAAAGCCGGTGCTCGCCGAGATCCCGGGTGGCTCGCGCCACGCCGTATCTCGGCGGCATCGGTTTCGTTTAGCCGGGTGCCGTTAGCCGACGACCCGAGACTTGTTGCGGCCGGTCACCTGCACCACCGTTACCGATGGCGTCAGATTATTGCCATGAGGGGGATTCTTGAACGACACCTTGGAGCCGAGCGGGCTTACATATTCGAGGCTTTGCAGAACCTCATGGATCGCGCCTCGATCGGTAGCGTTGGTCTGCCGGATGCATTCGGCCACGGTCCACACGGCGTCATAGCCGTAAGTGGAGAACGACGTCGCCTCTAGGTCAAAGGTCTTGTTGTAGTTTTTGACCCAAGCCTTCAGCTTGCCGTCGGCGGAATTCACGTCCTGGGCTAGCCAAGTGTAACCGCCATTCACGCCGCCACTGGTGCCGTCCCAATAAACCGGATCACGGAACGAGTCGTAACCGGTGATAAGCGGCTGGTCCATGGCGAAGGTGCGGATCTGCGAGACCACCTTGACGCCGTCCCCGGTGGGAACCGCTACATAGATCGCGTCTGGCTTGGTGGTTCTCATTTTCGAAAGCTGCGGCGAGAAATCCTGATCTCCAGCACGCATCGCCTCGAAGGCGACAATCTCATAGCCAAGTTCGGAAGCCAATTCCTTGCAGAGATCGGCATCGCCCTTCTGAGCGTCCTGGGTTTGATCGTAAATCACCGCCAGGCGTTTCACGTTGGCTTCCTTGACCACCACCCGCATCATTGCTGGGAACGCCGTCGTCGCCACCGTGTTGACGCGATACGCCCAGTCCGTCCACTTTTTCACCGGGGCGCCTGAACCATTTCCAACCAGCGGGCAACTCAACTGTCCGGCGATCGGGATACAAGGCAGGAAGCCGACCGAGTTGGTTGGCCCCATGGAGGCGACGATCGATGGATCCGCGGCATGCTGGCGGAACAAAGTCACCGCTTGCTTGGGGTCGTTGACCATATCGTCTTCGGTCATATCGAAGATGTATTTGTTACCGGCCTGGTCGGCGAAACCGCCCATCGCCTGGATTTCCTTGATCGCGACCAAGGCGCCGTCCCGACCGCGAATCCCATAGGAGGCTGATGGACCCGTCAACGGTTGGGTATGGCCAAGCCTGACCGTTGTCGCGGCCTGGGCGCGGCCGATGATTGGTGGAGCGAAGAGCGCGAGCGCGGCGCCGGCGGCGACTCCCTTCGTCAACGCCCGTCGGCTGATCCGTCGGTCCATTTTAGAAACCAAAGCCGTCTTTTGGTGCTTCGCTGACATCGTCTTCTCCTCTGTCTCGTGATCGCCGACATTTACCGACCCGATGCGGGTCAAATTTCTGGCGATTGGGTAAAACACCTCCGAGATACTCTAGTGGTACATATGTAATGGGAGCGTAGGGCTCGTCCGGGGAGTACGTCAACCGAACCCGGTCTCGAAATCACCATCCCTTCCACGAGCCCGTATCCATCAGCCACATGATTGGGTCAGCTTCCCGCAAGCGGACCTTTTCGATCAGGCGGGCTCGTGGCCATAGTCGTCGCGAGCTCCGGCCGGCGTTACATAACCGGCCTCGAGATCGCTTCGGGTTCGTGATGTATCTCGTTTGGCGGGATCGCCATGACCGCCGCCGCCGGGAAGCTTCAGGCTGACGATATCACCGGCGTTGAAGCGTACCTCGGGAGAACTCGTCGGCGCGATTGGTTCGCCATTGACCGAGATCACGCCAAACGATCCGGATTGACCGCCGAGAAGCCCTTGGGGCGGAAACCGCATGCGTCCGGCGGATCCCGACAGCACCAGTGGCTTGCCCTCGGCGACATGGCCCTCGTGGGCACGCAATACCAACTCCTGCCCGAGGCCACCCCGGAATTCTCCGGCGCCGCCGGAATCCGGGATCAGCTCTCGCGCCTCGTAAATGATCGGAGTTTCCATCTCCGACCATTCGATCGACACATCTCGAACGTTATAGGGGAAACTGATCGAGGCCAGCCCGTCCTCGCCAGGTCGTCCGCCCATGCCACCGAACGCGTGTTGATGCAGGGCGAAAGCCTCGCCGTTGGGCCGCACGCCATTGACGTAGAACTGCCAGGTCGGCATCGAGCCGGAATCCGCCGGCACCCGGTCCGGCGCGATCCTCGCCAGGATCCGAAACATCAGCTCCGAGACCAGCATACCGGCGGCAAGGCGCCAAAAACAGGCGGCGGGGAAGGTTGGATTAAGCAGGCTTCCCTCGGGGGCGACCAGATGCAGCGGTCGGTAAGTCCCCTGATTATTGGGCATCAGCGGGTCGCACACCATCTTCAGCGGCAGTGCGACATAGGCCCGGGTATAGTTGATTGGGCAGTTAACCGGCCGGCGGACCTGGGGTGAGGTGCCGGCGAGATCGGCGGTTAGCTCATCGCCCTTGATCGTCACTTTCATCGCCAGGGTTTGCGGCTCCTCGATGCCGTCGATCTCCATTTCCATGGTCTCGCTGTACTCACCGTCCGGCAGCTCGGCGATGCCGGCGCGCATGCCGGCCTCGGTCCGACTCATGATCTCCTCGGCCGGGTCGCGCAGGTCCTCCATGCCAAATTCCGCCGCCAGGCGCTCCATCTCGCGAGACCCGAACCAACCGGTCGCGATTTGGGCGCGAAGGTCTCCGATCATCTTCTCGGCGAACCGCACGTTGCGGCGGATGATCGCAAAGAGCATCTCATTCGGCACACCAGCGTCGTAGAGCCGGAGTTGCGGTATGATCAGACCTTCCTCATAGACTTCCTCGCTCAAGCCCGAACCCTTGCGCCCACCGATATCAACGTGATGAACGGTATTGATCGCGAAGCCGATCAGACGCCCCTCATGAAACGCCGGGGTGGTGATAAAGACATCGGCTGTTTGGCCATTGCACAGCCAAGGGTCGTTGCAGATGAAGACATCGCCCGGTTTCACGGTCTCTGGCGGAAAGGCCTCGACAAGGTTTTGGCCATAGACCGGCATTACGCCGGTATGGCCGGTCGCGCCGAGCCAGGTCTGGGCGATCAGGTTGCCGCGGTCGTCGTAGAGACCGGTCGACATGTCATGGACCTCGACCACGTCATGGCTGAAGGCGGTGCGAAACATCGTCGTCGCCATTTCGTCCGCGATCGCGATCAAACGTGGCCAGATGATGTCCAGGCTGGGTTGGTTCGATGCCGCGTTCATGACCGTACCTCCACTTCCAGGGAAATCACCAGGGAGCCGTATCGGTCAACCTCGACCTGGCCGCCATCGTCGATCACGGTGGTCGCCGACGCCTCCTCAACGACCGCGGGGCCGTTAAAATGCATGCCGGGCCGGAGTGCTTCGCGGTCATGGACGGCAAAGTCCATCATCGCCCGGTGCCGCGCCGAATAGGCGGGTCGGCGGCCAGCCGGAACCGCCTCGGCGCTCTCCCCGGATGGAAGCTCGAGCAGTTCAAGCTCGCCGCCGACAAGTTCGCCCAATACCCTCAGGTTGACGGTTTCCGCCGGTACGTCATCGTAGAAATAACCATATTTCTCACGATACATGTCGGCGAACCGTCGCCAGATCTCGCCCTTGTCCGGCGCGGCGTCTACCGGAACGGTGACTTGGTAGCTTTGGCCGATATAACCAACATCAATGCCATGGGTGAAACGCAGGGTTCCGCCGGCGCCTAGACCATCGAGAAGGTTGGTGATGGATTCCGCCATCTCGGCCATGATCGCCTTGATGGTGGTAGCATCGAAACCGGTAAGCGGGACCTTGTGGGTCCGCACCATGTCATAGGCCGGCGGGGCCACCAACAAACCCAGCGCCGACAATACGCCAGCCCTGAGCGGAACCATTACTCGAGAGATCCGAAGCTTGCTCGCCAGATTGTAGGCATGCACCGGGCCGGCGCCACCAAAGGCGACCAATGTCGCGAGTTGCGGGTTGCCGCCACGCTCGGTCACATGCATGCGGACAGCGCCGGCCATGGTCTCATTGACCACGTCATGGACCGTCCAGGCCGCCTCGATCTCGGTCTGACCGCGCGGTCCGGCCAATGTTTTGGTGATTCCGGATCGGGAACCCTCGGTATTAAGGGCCATGGAGCCATCTGCGAAGTAATCCGGATTGAGATAGCCCAGCAATAGGTCGGCGTCGGTCACCGTTGGCTCGACCCCGCCGCCGCCATAGCAGATTGGGCCAGGATCGGCGCCGGCGCTTTCAGGGCCGACTTGGACCAAGCCCATGGTGTTAATCGTCGCCACACTGCCCCCGCCGGCGCCGATCTCGATCATGTTGACCGCCGGCACCGCGACCGGAAAGCCGCTGGATTTGGTGAAGCGCTTGGAACGGGCGACCTCGAGTTCGTCGGTGATCGGCAGGGCGCCATCGCGGATCAGGCAGGCCTTTGCCGTCGTTCCCCCCATGTCGAAAGACAATAGTTCGGGAATATCCAGCGCCTGGGCGATCTGCCTGCCGACGATGGCGCCTGCGACGGGCCCGGACTCGATCAGGCGGAGCGGAAATTCGGCGGCGATCTCGGACGATCCAAGGCCGCCATTGGACAGCATGATCCTGAGCGGCGCGGTATAGCCGACCGCCGCCAGACCGTCGTCGAGATTTTTCAGATAGCCCCGCACCAGCGGTTTGACATAGCCGTTCACCACCGTGGTGCTGGTTCGCTCGTACTCCTTGATCTGCGGCAGCACGTCGGAAGAGAGCGTCACCGCGATCTCCGGCGCCAACTCGGCGAGCAGGCGCCCGGCCTCGCGCTCGTTCTCGGGATTGACGTAGGAGTGCAGGAAGGCGACCGCGATCGCCTCGACACCCGCCGCTCGCATGAGCTGGACCGCGTCCTGGATTTCCTCGCGCCTCACCGAGCGTAAAATCGATCCGTCGCTATAGGTGCGCTCATCGATCGGCAAGCGCAGCTCGCGGGGCACCAGTGGCTTGGGCGGATCGCTCCACAGCTCATAGGTGGTCACGCGAACATGGCGTCGCAATTCCAGCACGTCGCGGAACCCGCGCGTCGTAAGCAAGGCGGTCTTCGCTCCCTTGCGTTCGATCACCGCGTTGGCGACCAAGGTCGTGGCGTGGGCGACCAGCCGTGTACGGGCGACATGATCCTCGGCGACCCTGGAAAATCCCTTCAGGCCGGTCAGGATCCCAACCGATGGATCGGCCGGCGTGGTCAGGTGCTTATCTATGTGGATCTGCCCGGAAACCACGTCAAAAAGAACGAAATCGGTGAAGGTTCCACCGACATCGCAGCCCAATCGAAAATCGCCTTTGGTGCTCATCACGATCCCTCGCGGTTCGGGTTGAAGGGGTGGTCAGCCGATATCTTCGGCGGGGCTGGCTTCGTCTATGCCGACCCCACGACTGTAAGTCTCCGGCTCGCCGGATATTTCCGTTCGTTTGCGCGCGCGCAGAGTATCGGTACTGGCTTGATCAATCGACCGGCCGCTTGAATCGAGGACCACCCCATGGTCTTCAAGCGCCCGCGCCGAGGAGATCTTGCCGTCCAGGATGTCGTCGAGCACCGCGGCCGGATCCCGGTCCAGCGGGCGGCCATGGCCGCCGCCGCCGCCGGTGAGCATCCGCAGTTCATCCCCGACGTTGAGGGTGAACGCACGTTTCGAGCGTATGGGCTCGCTACCACCCGCCGCCCACTCGATGTCCGTCCGCCAAACTTCGCCCGGGCCGCCCCCAAACAACCCCCATGGCGCGATGAAATGCCGCTCCGAGCGGTATGAACACGAGATGCCGTCCTGGGTTGCCTGTAGGACCCGTTCGACGCCCGCGCCGCCCCTGAACCGGCCATGCCCGCCACTATCCCGGCGTAACCGATAGCGTAGAACACGCAGCGGGTACCCCATCTCGATCGCCTCTGCGGGAATGTTCATGCAGTTCGAGACATCGGTGTCGACAAGCTCGAGGCCATCCTTGGTCGGCCGGGCACCACCGCCGCCGGCGACGATATCCGAAAGGCCGAAGCGGGTATTGGTGCGACGATCGACGCCGCCGAAGGATACGCAGCTGATGCTCCCCGCCGGCGCCGCGGGGACCCGATCCGGAACCGCCTGAACCAGCGCGCCCAGGACCACGTCGGCGGCGCGTTTCAAGGTATGGGCGCGGATCGCCACCGGCGCCGGATGGCGCGGATTCAACAATGTGCCCTCGGGAATTATCACCTTGATCGGGCGGTAACACCCCTGATTATTGGGGATGTTGGGATCGGTTACGCATCTCAGCGCGAAATAGGCCGCCCCGGCCCCGCCCGACCACGGCGCGTTGATTGGCCCGGCGACCTGGGGACTGGTGCCAGTGAAATCCACGGTAACCCCATCGCCAGCCACGGTGATCGTGGCGCTTATCGGAACCCGCCGGTCAAGGTCGATGCCGTCATTGTCCATGTAATCGGTGAACCGATAGACCCCATCGGGGATCTCGGTGATACGGGCCCTGGTCAGACGCTCGGCATAGTCCATGAGATGGTCGAGATAAACGGTCGCCCGGTCGTGCCCGTAGGTCTCGAACAACCCCCGCAGTCGATCACGACCAACCGTCACCGCGGCGACCTGGGCGCTGATATCACCGATCACCAGGCTTGGGAGTCGGACATTTCGGCGGATGAGGTCGAGCAATGTGTGATTTGGTTCGCCCGCATCGTAGAGCTTTAGCGGCGGGACGATCAGGCCTTCCTGGAAAATCTCGGTTGCGTCGGTCGACATGCTACCGGCGACCTTGCCGCCAAAGTCCTCTTGGTGCGCCAGACAGACACTGAACCCGACCACCCGACCATCGAACAGTACCGGCATCGCGATGATCAGATCCGGAAGGTGGGTGCCTCCGTCATGGGGATCGTTCATCGTGTAGATGTCGCCGTCCCGGGCCTGGCTCGCTGGAAAGGCTTCGAGCAGCCTGCGCATCGCCGGGATAAAAGCCGCCATATGCTGAGGCAGGGCGGTCGATTGGGCGACGATCTCGCCCGATGCGTTAAACAATGCGGCCGAGCAATCCTCACCCTCCTTCAGGATTACCGAGTAGGAGCTCCTGAGCAGGGTCGCCTGGATTTCGCCTGCGATGCTGTCGAGGCGGTTGCGCACCACCTCCAAGGTAATCGGGTCAAACGCCATGGCGCGCGACCTCCGGCACCGTGACGATCAGATTTCCCGAAGGCTCCAACCTACAGTGATGGAATGGATAGATTACCGTCGTGGTGTCCGGTTGCCCGATAATCGCAGGCCCGAGGATCTCTTGGTCCACCACCAGGGCGTCGCGCTGGAACACCGGCGTCTCGCACCAACCCGCGTCGTGCCCGAAAAAAGCTTTTCTGGCCGTCATCGCCTCCGCCGTGGCTGGGCCGGTGGTTGCGGCCTGGCCGATCGTGCCATGGGTGGGCGGGGTTGGTGGCACTCCCGCCACCACCCGCAGGTTCACGAACTCCACCGCCTCCTCAAGGCTGCCGTGACCATGAACCTGGCGGTAGCGTTCTTGAAAAGCGCGGACGGTGGTTCCGACCCCGTCGGCGTCCAGGGTGTCCGGCAATACAACCTCGAGTTCATAGGACTGGCCTAGATAGCGCATGTCGGCGGATCGCCGGATTGTCACCGCCGTCTCGTCGATGCCGTCATCGGCCAGGCGCGTTCGGGCGGTCGCCTCCAACCCGTCGAGGACCGCTCGCATGGCGTCCAGATCGGCCCTGGCCGCGGAAACCAGATAGGTTCGCTGTAAATCGCACTCGATCGGCGCGTGTAGCAGTCCTTCCGCCGCCAAGACCCCGGGGCGCGGCGGCACGATCAGGGTCTGGATCTCCAGCATCTCGGCGATGATACCGCCATGTACCGGACCGGCGCCGCCCAGCATGACCATCGCGTGGTCTCTTGGGTCAAACCCGCGCTTGACCGTGAGCATCCGCACCGCGTCAGTCATGGCCGCGTTGCACACGGTATGAATGCCGATTGCGGTCTCGGCCACGGAAAGATTAATCCGTTCGGCCACGGCGGCGACCGCGCGCTCCGCCGCCGCCGTGTCCAGCTCGAGGCCGCCGGCGAAGGCGCCAGGATCGATGTAACCAAGTACCACGCTGGCGTCGGTGACGGTGGCGGCCACGCCGCCGCGCCCATAGCAGGCGGGGCCGGGTTCGGCGCCGGCGCTATGCGGACCGACCTTAAGAATGCCGGCATCGTCGATCCAGGCGATGCTGCCGCCACCGGCACCGATCGTGTTCATGTCGACCATCGGTAGGCGTAGCGGGTAGCCAATGATCCGACCCTCGTTCGATACCGAGAGCCTGCCGGATCGGGCCATCGCGACATCGGAACTCGTGCCGCCCATGTCGAAGGTGATGAGATCTTGGATGCCGCTGCTTTCGCCCGCCGCCTTGCCGCCGAGCGCGCCAGCCGCGGGGCCACTGAGCAACGTGGTAACCGGGCGATCGATAACCCGGCTGGAGGACGCGATGCTACCGCGCGACTGCATGATCAGCATCGGCGCGGTAATACTAATCTCCGCCAGCGCCGTCTCCAGACGTTGGACGTAACGCGCGACCACGGGGCGAACATAGGCATCGAACGCTGTTACGCATGTGCGTTCATATTCCCGGAATACCGGGTCGACTTGCGATGAAATTGAAACATCCAGGTGGGGGAACTCGGCCGCGATGATGTCGCGGCAGCGTTCCTCGTGGCCAGGGTCGCGGAACGAGAACAGGAAACATACCGCGATCGCCTGGACGTCTTCCTCCACCACCAGCTCGGTGACGGCACGCAGGACCCTGGCCTCGTCGAGTTTCTCGATGATCTGGCCGTCGGCGCCGACCCGCTCGGGAATACCGCGCCTTCGCCTGCCCGGCGCGAGGAACACCGGAGCTTCCGGGTCCATTTGGAGATCGTACATCGACGAGCGTTTTTGGCGGCCAAGCTCGAGGACATCCTCGAACCCCTCGGTCATCAGCAAACCGACGCGGGCGCCCTTGCCCTCGAGTACCGCGTTGGTGGCGACAGTGGTGCCATGTACGAACCGCTCGACGTCGCCGGGCGCGGCTCCGCTCATCCGCAAGACCTCGCGCACGCCGTCGATCACGCCACTACTAAGATCGTTGGGAGAGGAGGGGACCTTGAGCGTCCAGACATCGCCGTCGCGTGATCCGACGACGTCGGTGAAGGTACCGCCTATATCGACCGCGATCCGCATGAGTGCTGCCCGCTCCAAATCGTTGATACACGCTAACGCGCGCACCGGGGTGCAGATACGGTCAGGCGGGCCGTTTTCGCGCACATATGAGATGAAAGGGATCGTGACCCTGGAAGGGCAACCGTCGACGATTGCATCGCGCGGGTCCTGGGTAGGGAATGTCAGATAGCACAGCACCCAAGCAGTGAAGGGCCGGACAATGGAAAAAACCTTTCAATTTTCGAATAGGCATCATGAATTGATGGCCCGGGACGAGGAGTACGTCTACGGCTGGCGCTACGAGCCCAGGGTCATATTCGAAAGTGGCCGCGGGATCATGCTGAAGGATGTCGACGGCAACGAATATTTCGATCTCACCGCCGGAATGATGTCCATGGTTCTGGGACATAGCCATCCCGAGCTGACCCAGGCCATCCGTGATCAGGCGGACAAGCTGGTGCATCAGTCTTCTTGGTACTCAAACCCCTGGCTGGTCGAATTCGCGGAATTGATCGTGAGCACCCTGCCGGGTGATCTCAAAGTGGTGAATTTCGCGGTCACCGGGTCCGAGGCAAACGAGATCGCCATGCGCATGGCGCTTGGTGTGACGGGCCGTTACGACATTGTCTCGGTGATCCGGGGTCTGCATGGTGGCAGTCTGGCGGCCGAGGCGGTGACCAGCGTCGGCGGTGGCCGCAAGGCGCATCTCGGCCCACTGATGATGCCGTCGCACCGCAACGCGATATACGCGCCGCTATGCTATCGCTGTCCGGTCAACCTTACCTATCCCAGCTGTAACGTCGCCTGCCTCGATCACAGCGAGGAGTTGATGGAGCACATCACCAGCCAGAACGTCGCGGTGATCATGGCCGAGACCATCCCGGTCGCGGGCGGCATGGTGGTGCCGCCAGAGGAATGGCTGCCCCGATTGCGGGATCTGGCCGACCGATGGGGCGCCATGCTGGTGCTCGACGAAGCTCAACTGGCGCCGGCCAAGACCGGCAAGATGTGGGCGTTCGAGCATTACGACGTGATCCCGGACATTCTTACCTTCGGCAAGGGCATGACCGCTGGCATGGGAATCGCCGGCACCGTGACGACGCCGGAGATCGCCGAGCAGGCGCGCGGCAAGGCTGGCCTACCCTGGGGTGGCACCTATTCCGGGGACCCGCTCCCGGCCGCGGTTGCCCTCAAGCAGTTGCAAGTCGTGTTGCGCGACAATCTCATGGAAAAGGCGACGGTACTTGGCGCGCGTCTGCACGCTGGATTGCAGGCGATCGCCGCCAAACACGAGGTGATCGGTGATGTTCGCGGCATGGGGCTTTACTACATGCTGGACATCGTGGAAGCGCCGGATACCCGCCGTCCGAATCACGCCATGGCCGAGCGGATTCGCTACAACGCATTGCTAGAGGGATTGGTCTTGATCGCGGTGAAGAACTTCATCCGTATTTGCCCGGCCTTGATCATCACCGAGGCGGAGATCGACGAGATCCTGGGGCGTTTGGAAGTCGCCATCGAACGCTCGGTCGCGGGATATCCACGAAATTTGGATTTCTCGACTTCAAGCTCGCTGGCCGCTCGTTCACCGGTGGCCGCCGGCTCCGATTGACGTCTCAAAGCGCGGCGTAAAGCGCGTCGACCAGGGCGTTTAGGCGCGGGCTGATCCCAGCGCCGGAATACATGTGGTTGGGCGCGTAGGCGAAGCCCAGTCCGGAGTCCGGATCGGCGAAACCGATCGCCCCGCCCGCGCCGGTATGGCCGAAGGACCGAAGGTTCGGCCCCATCGCCATATGGCCGGGCAGCGCAAGCGCAAAACCCAGGGCCATGCGCCGGGTGTGACCAAGCAAATCCTCGCTATCGTGCCATTGCTCGGTCGTTGCCTGGGACAGAGCCTCCGCGTCAACGAACCGATTGCCGTCGAGCACGCCGCCAGCGGCTAGGCCATCGAACAGTCTTGCAACGCCGCGGGCGGTGCCTATGCCGTTGATCGAGGGGATCTCGGCGGCGCGGAAGCGTTCGGTGTTGAAGTCGGTGGAGGGCACCTGCGCCATCGCCTGAACCATCAGCGAGCCGGTCTTGCTCTGGTCGAACAGGGTACCCGATGTCTCGCCAAAAAACTCGGCGCAGCGGTGGTGCTGGCTCGCCGGCAAACCAATCCAGTATTCGATGCCAGCGGGCCCGCAAAGCTCTTCGTCAAGGAACTTGCCAACCGATTTTCCAGTGGTCCGCCTGATCAGCTCGCCGACCAGATAGCCAAGGGTAACAGAGTGATAGGCGCGTTTGGTTCCCGGCGGCCATTGTGGCGCCTCGGCAGCCAGGGCCGTGGTCATCGCCTCCCAGTCATAGGCGGCGCCCGGCGGCATCGCCTGGGTGATCGCCGGCAGCCCAGCGCGGTGGTCGAGGAGCCAGCGCACCGGAATGTCGGCCTTGCCGGCGGCGGCGAATTCCGGCCAGTAGCGCGCCACCGGCTGGTCCCAGTCGAGCAGACCGCGTCCGACTGCCATCGCGGCGCACGTGGCGGTCACCGCCTTGGCCACGGACATCATGCAAACCAACGTGTCCTCGGCCCAGGGGCGGGTGCGCGCCTGGTCAGCGAACCCGCCCCAGAGGTCGATCACCGGCTTACCCGCCAAGCTCACGGCGACCGCAGCGCCAACTTCATCGCGGCCGCGAAAATTTTCGACGAAGGTCTCGCGGACTCCGGAAAATTGGTCCTCGCAATGGCCGCCGATGGGTGGGTCCTGGGTCATTGGCTTTCCCCGCTTTGGGTATCTTGACCGATCACCTTGATCAGCGATGGCCAGTAGGCATCGCCATGTCCAGCCGCCTCGGTCTTCTCAAGCAAGGCGTGGGTCACATCCATGCCATCGAAGGTCAAACCGAGTTGGTCCTTCAAGTCCATGACATAGCTGAGGTCTTTCAGCATATAGCGCGTTGGAAATTTGCCCTCTGGAAAGTTCCCGGGCAACAACGCGGTCATGCCATGCTGGCGAAGCGCAAAACTGTCGCAGCCGTGCTGAAGCGCCTGGAACAGCCGGGCGCCATCCAGGCCAGCCGCGCGGCCAAGCGACAGCGCCTCGGCCAGGGCGACGACGGATTGTGCGATCACCATGTTCAGGAGCAACTTGGTTGCCGTGCCGCTTCCATTGGCACCGCAATGCAGGACCTCCTCGGCCATGTGATGGAGCAGCGGCGACACTTGGGCGAACACCGCGTCGTCGGCACCAACCATGATGCTGATTTTCCGATCACCGACGGTTTGCGCGGTACCGGCAACCGGCGCATCGATATAGGCCACGCCCTTGGCCGAGAAGGCGGCGGCGATCTCTTGGCTGGCACTTACTGGAATTGTGCTGCAATCAACGATGATCTGGCCCGATCGCGCCTCGTTCATCAACCCCGTGGCGCCGAGGCAAACCGCGCGAACCTCGACCTCTCCCGGCAATGAAAGGAATATCGTGTCGCACGGGAGCGCGACCCGCCCAACATCTTCCGCCACTTCCACGTTCGCGCCAACACGCGCGGTGCTGGCATCCGCGTTAATGTCATGGACGATAACACCAAGCCCGGATCCCTCGGCCAAATTCCGACACATCGGGCCACCCATGACGCCCAAGCCGATAAATCCCAATTTGGTTTGACCATCGTGGGATTGTGTCATCCGTCGACCCGGCGTTCCATTTTCTCGCGCATATGCACGCCAGCCATGATGGGCGGGTATTTCGGCGGGTTATCGGGGCCCTGGCAGGTTTCCAGGCAGGTGATTTCCGCGTCGTAATTGGGGTGCAGGAAATAACCGATGGTCTGGCGCCGGCTTTCACCGCGCAGCTCGACGGGGGGATTGACGACGCGGTGCACGGTTGATTTCCAACGATCGTTGGTCCAACGCTGCATCATGTCGCCAAGATTGACAACCAGCTGTCCAGGTTCGGCCGACATGTCCAGCCAAGCGCCGTCGGGCATCAATACCTGCAAGCCTCCCGGTGCGTCATTGAAGGCAAGGATCGTCAGGCTGCCGAAATCGGTGTGCGCGCCACAGCGAATTTGGCCAGGCAGCGGATCGCCGTTGACGACGGGATAATGGTTCGACGGACAGGTATTGAAATGGTCGTCGATCTTGTCATCGAAAAAGCCTTCCGGCAACGCCAGGGCGTCAGCGAATATCCGCATCAGCCGCGCCGCCAGGACTTCCATTGCCTGGTAAAATTCGGTGAACACCTCGCGATAGGCCGTCGGCTGCTCCGGCCAGATATTCTCGGAGTAAAACACCGCCGCTCCCGGCGTGCTGGCTGCTGGGCCGGCGCGGGACGTCAGCGGGCCAACAAAGAACTGCTCGCGCAGATCCGGTGGGGTTTCCTGGCCCAGGGTGCGGGCCAGATTGCGCGTCGCCAGGGCGTGATAGCCCCTGGGGGCCACGCCGTTGGCGGGCTTGCAGCGACCCTTCTGCTCGTTGGGAAGATCGAAAAACGCTCGTGAGACCGAAAATGCTTGGTCGATAAGGGATTGCGGGATGCCGTGGTTCGAAATGACAAGGAAGCCGATATTCTCACAAGCCCAATCGACCTGCTCGGAGATCCGCTGCCTCGCCGCAGTGTCACCAGACCAATAGGGGCCAAGATCAATAACTGGAATCGTGTCGCTTGCCATGGGTCAGGCGTTCCCTTTGCCGAGCGGGATTACGACGTCATAGTATAAGGGGAAGCTGGCTTGTCAATTGAGCCTCCTTGCGACTTTTAACATCGTCGACGCGGTCCGCCGTCGGAGACTGTTACATCTTCGACCCCCGCGGGCGACAAGACCTCGGGATTTAACGATCCATGATCGCTGTCGAACCGGTTGATGAGAAATTTCAACCCGTTCGCGGCTCGGTCGAAGGTTCCGGTTAACCGCACGAGATCGCAGTCACGAAGCTTTCTGTCGATCGCGAGATTAAACATCGCAAGATCGCGTGTTCGTCCAAGTATTTGTAACCGGGTTCCAATTGCCCAAACAAGTTTTGGACGTAGTGGTGGCTTTGCGCCGCTGAGCTTTCCTTTGTTCCAGGGAGATTCGGCGGGATTGAACTTCTTGGTCGTGGTGCCTGCCTTATCGAACAGCAGGTTCGAGGTGATGATGGTGATACCACTTTCGCAGCGCTGGCTGATTATTCCTCCGTGAATTCCATCACCACTTGCCATACACGAAGCCCGTCATGACAATGCGCAAATCAGCCTCTGGCGGTACGATCGATATACCGTTGTGGCCAAAAGCTAGTTTGATGGCGACCGAGGTCTAGCAAAGGAAATTGATTTGTCTGATATCGACCCCGCGGTGGCCGCTGGTGACAGCGCTTTTATCGAATTTGTCGCGGCTTGCGAAAAGCTCGTCCAGGCGCCAGGTGGGCCGATAGAAACCAGAGATGCGGTAGCCTCGTTAACGAAAGATTTGGCCAGCCAGTGGACGATGTCAGACCCGAATTTTCGCCAGTTACAGTCCGGTGCGCCGTATTCATCCTATCAGCTCTACCTCAATGCGGCGGAGGACCTTTCAATCGTGGTGGATATCTTCGCACCAGGGCAGGTTGCTCCCATCCACAATCATTGCTGTTGGGGGGTGTTCGTGTGCCTGGAAGGCGAAGAGCTTGAGCGGCGCTACACCGTCCCGGCTGATCTTTCCGGCCGACCGATTGAAACGGAAGCTCGCCGTAACGGCCCGGGCGAAATTAGCGTCGCGGCACCCGCTCGTAATGCGTTTCATCAAGTCGAGTGCCTGGGCGATATACCGGCGACCAGTCTGCATATCTATGGCGCCAACATAAAGGCACTCGAACGCAATCGTTGGGATGAGGACAGTGGCCGCTTTGTCGGTTTTCAAAGTGGCGCCGATCCACGCCGTCGCCAGGCGCGGCATTACCTCACGCCCGCTGGTCTGAGCAGTGCTTTGGCATAAAATGCCATCGCCTCAAGCGCGCTAATCCGCAAGAACCCAGTGAACCGCGGACAAGGATGCCAACGCTCGAAGCGCCCTTTCCACCGCGTCGCCCTGGAGGCATGATCGAACAGATCAGCCTCGTCACGAAGATGACGCGGTCGCGGATATGCATAGCAACATTCGCTTGTGAGGCGGGCCCCTAAGCTTGTTGCGGGGATAAGCAATTTTTTCGTCTAACTATTGGGAAATATTTCATGAAAGCCGCGATATTTTGTGACTACCCCGCCGGAGACGGCGCGGTTTTCGGGAAAGGCCGGCGGGACCGAGTGGCAACGCTAACGGATCTTTATCCAGAGGTGGTGAACGCGGGAAATTTCGAGATCCACGCAGCGGCGCTGGCGGGTGTCGAGGTCATATTCGCTACCTGGGGCATGCCAAACTTCACCGAGCGGCATTTCGCCGCCATGCCGAAGTTGAAAGCGGTTTTTTACGCCGCCGGCAACGTCAAGGGCTTCGCGTCGTCACTGCTGGAGCGCGACGTTATTCTGGTCAGTGCTTGGGATATTAACGCAATCCCGGTAGCCGAGATGTGTCTTTCGCAGATCCTGCTGTCCTTGCGCGGCTATTTTCGGGCCGCTCGTAACTATCGTAGTCTTAGGACGGCCGAAGCCAAGGCATTTCCCAGGAGCGGGGTGAATGGCGAGACCATCGGTCTGATTGGCCTCGGAAAGATCGCCACACGGTTGTGCCATCACCTCGCGGCGTACCCGTTACGCGTCATCGCCTATGACCCGACGGTCTCGCCGGAGCGCGCGCGGGATTTGGGTGTCGAACTTGTATCGCTGGATCAGGTCTTCGCACGCGCGCTGGTGGTCAGCAATCATATCCCGGACATGGACGCCACCCAAGGTGTCATCGGTACCGGGCACTTCAAGCGCATGCGAGACGGCGCGACCTTCATCAATACCGGCCGGGGTGCCCAGGTGGTGGAGACAGATCTGATCGAGGTGTTTCGTGCACGCCAAGACCTGACCGCACTTCTGGACGTCACCTGGCCCGAACCCCCGGTCCCAGACTCACCACTTTGGGAACTGGAGAACGTGATCATCAGTCCGCATATAGGCGGCACCATTGGTGATGAGGTCACGCGCCTCGCTGATTGCGCGATCGAGGAATTCGAGCATTGGGTTGCCGGGCAACCGTTGCGCTTTCAGGTCACTCGCGAGATTTTCGTTACCATGGGATGAAACGGGATGCGCTCGTTTTAGCAATAGGCGCCGTCCCGGGTATCTACGGGTCCCCCCGCGGCCCACGAACCTATGCAGGGCGGCAGCGCAACGCGGCGACGTTTGTGGAATTTTGAATCCCTTTGTGTTGTTATTGTTGTTGTTTTTATTGGCGGGCAGACTGCCAACCGGTCGGAAGTTCGAACTCGATCAACCGATTCGACCGATCAGCAACATATATAACAATCTATTACGTTCTATACGCAGCAACGCCCCATCCGGGTCCAGGATGAGGCGCTATTTGTCTAAGTCATTGTTAAGCTTGGTTGCGGGGGTAGGATTTGAACCTACGACCTTCAGGTTATGAGCCTGACGAGCTACCGGGCTGCTCCACCCCGCGTAAATTGGCGTTTGGTTTGCTGTCGGGTGTCATGATTTGAGG